>JACCEC010525188.1_pt1 | contig 32562 bp, 24 predicted proteins | sample 7450121 | NCBI WGS metagenome assembly JACCEC01 (sample SAMN15323455, study PRJNA562643) | freshwater metagenome | isolation source: river surface water | place: USA:Blue River Watershed | collected 2017-08-18 | reverse complement strand
GCAACGTACCAAAGAACACACAACCGGAAATCAACAACAGCAACGTACCGAAGAACACACAACCGGAAATCAACAACAGCAACGTACCGAAGAACACACAACCGGAAATCAACAACAGCAACATACCGAAGGAAACAACTCCGCCAAATCCAACTTTCGGCAGTTTTTTGAGTCCTTTGCCAGTCTTCCGAACAATTTCTCCTTGGGCGACGGCAGCATCATTTACAAAGTCGGCATTCCGTCTGTCATTGCCTCGCTTTTGTTTGGTGCGTTCAAGGCAACGGAACGGTTGAGAGGAACCGGCAACGCACCACGTGGCGACCGAAGCCAACGGTCCTCCTCCTCATCCTCCTCCTCGCAGGACTCTTTTTCCAACGCGTACGGAGCGAATGGAAACACTGTTGGCAAAGCTTTGAAAACCCTTGGACAACGTGTACGGAATTGGTTTCCCAACGGAAACGTCAGTGCCACCGCCAGTACCGCCAACACCGGCACATCCAATGCGACCGCCGCGCCCATCTGTTTGGGCGACGGGTCCTTGCTCTATGGGTTCTGTTTGGGCGCCGGCGACCTCTTGTCGGCCGATCCCGTCTATCGCCAACGGTTTCAAACGCGTCGGCTTCATCAACAGCAACAGCACTCGTTGGCCGCGGCGGCCGCCGGAGCCACGTCGGGACCTGTGGCTCCTTCGGCAGCGGCCCCCGCCCAAGGCCTTTGTTTGGGGAACGGCAATTTGATGATCATGTGCTTGGGGAACGGACAAACAATGCAGAACGCCAACGGTCAAGTGGGCACCACACCCAGTACGGCTGCCTCGTCACCGTTTTATTCTGCGGCAAGTTCTCCATCGACACCGTCGTCCACTGCGGGTCCGCGGCCGAATTTCCAACAGCTGCTGGAAAAAGCGAAGGACCTCATCAAATACGTCGTCCGCGTCCTCCAGAACTTGCAACGCTTGCTGTCACCGGCGAACACGCGCGCCCATTTGCACTATTACTACTACTTCTCCGGCATTTCGGATATTTTCTTCGACATGATGGACATGTTCCAGGCGTGGATGCCGGGTAGCGACGACAAGGACCCCTCGAAAGTCCCGTCCGATAGCTCAACATCGGGCACGAAAATGACCTACGGACTCCAAAAGGTGTACACGAATCCGCTGGACGAGCGCGACGTCGACTACCAACTCGTTCACCGCCACGAAGACTACGGTCGCGACCCCATCGCCGACGTCAACAACTGGCTGTCCATAATCTTCACCATTCACGACACGCCGCCGGAGTTTGTGGTTCTCTCGGCGTCGGACCTGCAAACCCGCATCAACAACTTGACCAAACGTGCCACCATCACACAGAAAAAAGTGCCCGTCCCGCGGCAACAGGGTGGATTGGTGGCGGCTGCGGATTCCGTGGGGCCCGGGGGCCCCGGGAGCGACCCGCAAGCGGAACTCCCTCTCCCGTCCACCGAAGAAGAAGCCACAGCGACCCAATCGGAGGGGAGAGTGGAAATGGAAGAGCAAGCGCCGGTCGCCGACGAAATGACAGCAGACGACACCCTTAACGCAATGGAAACAGAAACGGAAACGACAAACGCGGCTTCCGTGACCACGACAGACAGCGAAAACGAAGAGGACGAAGAGGTTGAGGTGGACGGCGACGACAAAACCGAATTTGCGTTGGCACCGCCCATTGCCTTTTCCGACGTGGACTCGCGGGCCGAGTTGCCGCGCTTTCTCTATTTGGACGACCTGCCGCACTACCTCCACTTCGATGACTTGGGCGTGTCGGTCGCCTCAGTGCCCGTGTCGATTGGTCTCGTGTCCAAAGATTGGTCGTGCCAACCCACCGCCGAACGCGTGGCCGTGCCCTTCCTGAAATTCGTGGTTTCGCAACAGACGGTGGATTCTGCCTCCGTGTACGCGTTTCCGCAGTTTACGTTCACCAAAGAAGCCGGCGGCTCGTCCAACGACGTCGCCTTCCGCAACCGACTCATCGTGCAGGTGATGGAGGTCTTGCAGTTGACCGTTTGTTTGGATACGGCCGACGGCAACGGCGCTTGCGACCAGCCTGTAAGCGACGACGTCTTGCGCGTGTTCGACGACATGGTGCGGGCGTTGGTACCCTTTGCTGCAAAGGACGGGTTCGACGCTGACCGTTTGCTTGCCGTGGTGGATTTCGACCTGCTGATGAACCACCCTCTCTTCCGACCCGTGGAACCGGACATGTACCCTATCCACGACGAAAACGCCGCCCGCAACCGCGGGTTGTGCTGGGGACTGGTCGACGAACTGGTGTTCGAGGGCCGACTCCGCCAGCAACCAGTGGACGCCACGTTGACGAAAATGTTGCGAAAGCACGACAACCTCTGGCAAATCACGGACACGGTGCTCAGTGCCTGGGCCGAGTTTCCGTTTTCGGTGTACCGTGTGTTACGTGAAGGCGAAGCCGACCATGAAGGCGAAGCCGACCATGAAGGCGAAGCCGACCATGAAGGCGAAGCCGACCATGAAGGCGATGCCATGTACCGCACCGAAACCGTGGCCGAAGACGACGAGGAGGCCCGTCTCCGCATGAAGGCGTACGGGGTGGGGGGATCCAAAATCGAGAGTGCCGTGGCGGAGGAGTACGGCGACCGCTATCTCTTTTCCGTGGCTCCCCTGCCCGGCACTGCCGACGTCGCCAAAGCGAAGCGGTACGCGGTGTTCATGACGCGGCCCACGTATTTGCCGGGCGAGGGTGCAACGGTGGGCGGCAGCGACTCCTTCACCGACCACGAGAGCGAGGGAGAGACCGACATAGTGGAAGACGAAGAGGCCCTCGCGCTGGCGGACAAAGAGCAGGTTCCGACGGTGTATTTCGTGGAAACCAGCAAGCAAACGGGCGGACAGCCCACGATTCTCTGGGGCGTTCTGCATAGCAGTCAAATCGCGGCGCTTTGACCGCCACCTCCACCGACAATTCCCTGGATAACCAGCAGCAGGTTCCACATCAAATACAATTGTTTTTGTTTGGTTCTTATTGGAAAAAAACAAAAACATTTGGTTACACACAGATACAGACACACACACAGATCGACATCAAGCACAAAAACAACTTCAAAGCAGGGGTGTACGAGGGTGCCTTTACGCCAAAGGCGCCTTAGGGCGGCCGCCCCCTTTATTTGACGACGACGCTCTTGCGGTACATACGCTCAGCGTGATCATTTTGCAAGACGTGCAAATGGTGGTCGCGGCGGATGCGCCACGCATTCTTTTGCTCTGTGGGAAGACGCACATGGAAATGTTGTTCGAATTGTTCGGGCGAATCGTAAAACATGATCTCGGCGGTGTTGCCGGTTTCTCCGGTGGCGAGGAGGTGGCTGAAAAACAGGAATTCGTCCTTGGTGCCCACGCGGCAGGCGCGACCGTTGTGGAATTGGTACTCGCCCGTCATGGCGTGCTTGATGGTGTTGTGGGGGATGCACACGGTGGGGTAAAACCACACGTTGGCGCCGTATCCCGTGGCAGGATTTACGCGAAACACGGCCTTGTGTACCTTGTGCTTGGTGGTTTGGTACCGGAGGTTGTCGGTGAACGCGGCTTTGGGGGGCGGCAGCGCTATGGGTTCGGGGTCGTCGAGTGCATACTGGGCTTCGCGGTTGTTCTGGAATTGCGGCACGAACGTGTCGGTGAGTTCGCTCACGCCGTCCGATGGGGCACTGCCGACAGGGGCAAAAGAAGCGACGGAATAGGACATGGTGGATGTTGGTTCAATGCGGGGGAGTCGTCAAAATCACGAACAGCTACCAGGTAAAGGGACCACCGCTTTATGTCGGTTTCTCGCAAAGGTGTTTTGTGGATGGGGGGGGGGCGAAGAGAAAGAAATAATGAAACGGTAAAGTATATTGTGCGGAATGGCAGCCATTATCAACATGCAAATCAACGGCGTCCCCGTGACGTCCATTGGGTTGGCCGGAATCACCGTGGCCATTTTGACCTATGCTACCCTCGGTGCCGAAATGCCTCTCGGTAACGACGGAGACGCCTCGGCACCACGCGAGGACGAAGAAGGCACCGCCGCCGGCATCGTGAGTGGACTCACGGACATGTTCGAGGGCAAGGGCGATGCCGATGCGGATGCACCTGCAGCAGCAGCGGAAGAACCGGCGGAAGAGCAACCCGAAACACGAGGGGGCAAAACCGAGGCAAAAAAGGGCGGCCGCCGCAGGCGCACACCGCGCGGTAAGAAACGCAAACAACGCACGCACAAACGGCGCATCCGTTAAGAACACGCACGCACAAACAGTTCGCGAATTTTCTGCGGATCGGCCCCGATGACGCCATCGTCCGGCACGTAGTGGACGTTGCCGCGGTTATACACCAGGATAGCGGGAATGGCAGACACGACCTTCTTGCTTTTGAGAAAACCGTAGAGGGCAAAGTCCTGGTCGACGTCGACCACGGCGCATTGGACGTGGGCCGGCACTTGGTGCATGAAGCTGTGCACGAGGCCTTCGATTTTCTTGCAGGGTCCGCACCATTCCGCCCCCAACTTGACGATGAAGACGCCGGGGTTGGATTCCAGCTGTTGTTTCAACGCAGCGGCATCCGGAATGGACGTGACGAGAGGAAGTCGTTCTGTAGTAGGGGTGGGTTCCATGTTCCGCAAAAGCAACCAAATAAAACACAAGAATGCCGTATACATTTTCTGCAGAAAAATCGGTTTATGTGTCTTTTTTCCCCCCTGCACGATATAATTTTAGATCGGTTTAGTATACAACGCGGTTCCGTTTCGCCCAATTTTTTTTTGTTTTGCAAATGCCCAACCCCAGCTTAGGAGGACCCAATTTAGGTGGAGGACCCTTCAACGGGTATTCTCCCCGCCAAACCATTACCAGTACCAAGGATGGCGAGCAAACCGCCTACCGCCGCGTGTTGCGCAGCTCCTGGAATTCGACGATGTTATCGTCCATCAACGGCAAAAGCCCCGTCGTGACCCCCTTCCGCGCCGTCAACGCGTTGGGCGATTTCCTCGGCCGTCTCAATTATTCCTGCGGTGGACCCAATCCCACCAACGCCAGCAAACCTGGCCGAGCGCGTTTGATTGGCTCCATCCCGCAGCAGTGCGACGGCAACCACATCGAAGTTACCAGCTGCAACCCCAAATTCGTGCCCGATTCGTCGGATTACGTGCGTTTCAAGAAGTTGTCGGCCATCAACCGCACCTACAACGATTTGGGGTACGGAGGCGCCAACAACGGCGAATACGTGCCCTTGATGCATGTGCGTCGCCGTTAAGTAGAGAGGAGAATAAGGAAAACACACCCCAGCAGCAACCCCCGTCTCCACCGAAAAAAAAGACGGTCCCTAATTTATAATATATGTACCTGCAAATCCTCCTCCCTCCTCTCGTCATGCAACGATTTTTCGTCGAATTCTTGGGCGCTGCCCTGTTCGTGTACGTTATTTTGGCCACCGGCAACGCCTTGGCCATTGGCGCCACCTTGGCCCTCATCATTTTGCTCATTGGCGGCATCAGTGGCGGCCACATCAACCCCGCCGTCTCCATCGTCATGGCCTCTGCCGGTAAATTGCCCACGGCCGACCTCGTTCCCTACTGCATTGCGCAAATTTTAGGCGGTTTGGTCGCGTTGGAGGTCTACAAGCGCGTCAAGATGTGAAACCGTTAGTGTGCGCGGCAGGGTAAATGTGTGTGTGTATTTCGTTTTTACATGTTCGTGCCATGTATAGACGAAATTGATTGCGACCGTTCGTGTCTACATGTCCTTGGTGTTGATCGATTCCCGGCTGCCGGACATACCCGGCATCGTCGCTGGGTTGATGGCCGGCGTCGACCACTACGTTTTTGACTACGAACACGCCACGTACGCTTCGTTGCGAGCCAGCCTTCCCGCGGGCGGCCCCTACACGCACGTGGCCATCGCCCAGCACAACATCGAAACCGTTCGTTTTCCCTTTTTGTTTTCGGAGCCGCACGCGGTGTTGTGTGCGGACACCGTACCGTCGCGGCCGGTCGACGTGGCGCCGCCGCCGGGCGAAGGCACCAGTTGGGTAGTCGAGGTCGCGGACCTTCGCAACGCGGCGGGCGTGGACGTCGTCGACCCCGAATTGACCAGCTGGCAAGCCTTCGCCGACTTTTTGGAGTGGTTGCGCGTCGAACGGGGCACCCAGTGCGTGGATTTGTTGCTGTGCAACGTGTGGTCCAACCCCAACTGGGTGTACGTGATCGAGCGGTTGCGAGTTCGCTGCGGCATCCACATCCGGGCATCACTCAACATTACCGGCGAAGGCGGCGACTTCGTCTTGGAGAGCGACAACGTGGACATGGTGGGTGTGTACTTCACCACGGGGATTTTGGACTACAATTACGCGTTTGCGTTGACGTCGCTGCAAACGTCCGCATCGGCCTTGAACCCGGGGTCGAACAACCCCCTTTCCGTCACCGACAACGGGTACGCCTACTGCGTCGGCTACGGCAAGTTTTCGCGCAGTTCGGACTACGGCGCCACGTGGACCTTCAACACAACGTTGTTTTCGGACTATGGCTACGTCGCGGCCTGCTCCGCCGACGGCCAACACGTGATCATTGGCTACAACACGGCGGGACAGTTCAAGTACTCCAACAACTACGGAGTGACGTTTGTCACGCGCACGCTGCCCTCGCCCTACAACGGCAGCGGCGTAGGGCGCGGCGTCTTCGATCCCAGCGGCACGCGCTGCGTCGTGATGGGATCGAACAACTCCATTATGGTGGGCACTGTGTCGGCTGGCGTGATGACCGTTTCCGCGCTGCTTACGTCCGGCGTTTACGGTTCCGACAACTTTGTGTTGTCCAAAAACGGCCGGTACTTGATGTATGCTCACAGCAACGACGGGCTCAGCCGCTACGACTTCTTCACCTCCACCAGCAGCGTCATCGTCGCCAGCGGCGGATACTCCGCCTTTCCGTCGCCCTATGCGGCCCAAGTGAACGAGGACTTGACGGCGTTGTACAAATTCTCCTCCGGGGGATCGGTCTTCGTACGCGTGGACCGCTACGTCGTGGGTGCGTCGTCGGTGACCGCGGTGGGCAACACAGTGTTGAACGATGCCAAGGCGACCACCAGTTTCGCAGCCGGGTCCAACTCCTGCAGAGTCATGGCGTTCGGTGGCGGCACCGGCAGCGCTGCCTTCAACCGCTTCTGGTACACCGAAGACTTCGGCAACACGTTGGTGGCGGCGACCACCACGTCCACCACGGGCATCCAGGCCATCGCCGTGTCGCCCAGCGGCAACCGCATGTTGGCGGCGTCCATCAACGAAGTGTTTGTGTACGCACAACCGGGAGCCGGCACGCCACCGGCCATCACCGGAATCACCGTGGGCCCGTCCGCCATGACGGTTTCGTTTACCCCGTCCACGGGCGGCGTGCCGGCCACCACGGGCTACCAGGTCTCCTTGGACGGCGGCACCACCTTCACGATCAGTCCGGCAGGAACCACCTCTCCCTTTGTTCTGAACGGCGTCTACCCCGGCGATTACAACGTCGTGCTGCGCGCGTACAACGCGTCGGGGGGCACGGTGGTGTGGTCCGTGGATTCGACCACACCGGTGGCGGTCAGTGTGCCCTGCTTTTTGGAAGGCACAAAGATTCTGCGGTACAACGCCGCGACGAACCGCAGCGAATACGCACCCATTGAAACGTTGAAACGCGGCGACTACGTGAAAACGCTGCACAATGGATACAAATCGATCGTGTGCATTGGCAGTCGGATCTTTGACAACCCCCCTCTCTCTGTATCGACTGCCAGTCGTCTATATTGCTATTCCCCGCCCCCGCAACAGGCCAAAGAAGAAGAACCCTTGGTCGTGACGGGCAACCACTGCGCCTTGCAGTACGATGTGCCGGACGCGCTGTTGGAGAAAGTACGACAACACATGGGCGGCGTGTACGTGACGGAGGGACACTACCGCGTCCCCGCCTGTTTAGATGAGAGGGCAAAACCCTATGGAAACCCAGGTCCGCACACGATTTGGCATTTCGCTTTGGAAAACGAGTGCAAATACAGCAACTACGGCGTGTGCGCGAACGGCCGATGGATGGAAACGTCGAGCATTCGGTACATGCAGGAACTCAGTGGGATGAAACTAACATAATTTGTGTTGGGATGATGTGTGTGGAGAGGTGACGGGAAACTATAAGATGGCTTTTATTATGTGCATAATTTATAATCTGTTGATTTTGGGTTGCCAACTTCCATCACCGAAAAAAAAACAAACAAAAATGTCTGACAGCTACGTCGTTACTCCGTCAAATTTATTAATCTATGGTGTGGACACCTCATTTTCCGTTGTGTACACAAAAAGTACGCCTTCACTGACATCGGGAACGTATGATTTAAAACTCGGCACATCATCCATAAAAAGCACCGTATTGGCAGATTCATACACATCGTATCTTTATCGCCCAACAAACGTCGAAACCTACTACTCAGCCGTAGGCGTCGACGCCAGCAACCAATTGTATTTGCCCAGTCGTACTGTTACAGGCGGAAACACATCTTACAGCATTGGTGTCTACAATCTTAGCACAAATGCTTTCGTCCAATCGTACAGCTCTCCACAGGGGTCATCCTGGGGAACAATGTGTTTTGTGCCGTCGCTCAATCGAATGTATATTCCATTTGAGGGTTATTCCGATACAAATATGACCACTTTCGCAGGGAAATTTGTCTACTTGGATTTGAACACGAAGACACAGTACAGTACGAACACAACGACTGGCATTACGGGAATTGCCTATGGCAACGACGGTTTCATTTATGTCACTTGGCAAGGAAACAAACAGATCAGTAAACAAAACACATCGACGGGAATTTCGGGCGCCTTTACGACAATCTTCAGCGATGCCAATAACAACATCACGGGGACATCGCTCGCAGGAATCGCGTTGGGTACTGATAATAACCTCTATGTGCTTGAATACAGAGGAAACTGCGGCGTGCATGTCATCACCAAAACGGGTACCTATGTAAAAACATACGTCACCTTGCCTATCGACATCTATGTCGGCATCACCACTCCCGGTGACGGCACCTTCTTTGTCTGTCAACGAAACGGAATTTTTGAGATTCCAGCCGAAAATTCATATGTCCAAAAAACCACGTTTTCGGGTATCGGTATTTCCGTTAACGGCACATCCGATATTCTTCTGAAAACTTCGCCACCCAACTGTTTTTACAACGTGTACAACAATGTCTTATATTATGTCAATGGTGGACGGTATTCTGGCGTTGAAATACCCAACGGAACGGTCTATTCATTTCTTTATCGCTATTCACAAATTACGTTTTCGAATGTGCCGGTGACTTCGCTGTCCATCCGAAACACAAACAATCTACAAATATACAGCGGAAGCACTCCGATTGGTTCTCCCATTCCAGTTACTTTGACTTGCTTTCTGGAAGGCACTACTATACTTTGTTTCGACCCACAGTTACGTAATGAAAAGTACGTTCCTGTCGAGCAATTACGAAACGGAAACTGGGTGAAAACTGCACGCAGTGGTTACAAACAAATTCACTGCATTGGTCGCCAAGTCATCGTCAATCCCCCCCTCGACGTCGACACGCCCGACCGCATCTTCTGCTACCGCACGTCGCAGCCCGGTTGCGAAGGACTGTTTCAGGACTTGTTCGTCACCGGCAACCACTGCGCCTTGTTGTACGACGTCGACGATGCCACGTTGGCACAGGTTCGCAAACACATGGGCGACGTCTTCGTTACCGAGGGCTACTACCGCGTGCCCGCATGCTTGGACAACCGTGCCACCCCTCTCGATGCACCTCACCAAACCATGACCATTTGGCATTTCGCCCTCGAACACGACAGCATCTACAAGAACTACGGCGTCTACGCCAACGGCCTCCTCGTCGAGTCCTCCAGCATTCGCTACATGACCGAACTCAGCGGCATGCAATTGCTCCAGTAATGTCGCAGTTGTGGCGTCTTCAGAACGGTCCACTATATTCATTGCGTGTTTAGGTATCCCCAATGAATATATGCTTTTTTTGGCGGCAGTTTTGATCAGATGCCCTACCACGGCAACGGATACCACGTTCCCCCGGAACACGCCAACCGCACGGCCTACTACGAGGGGAGAGGGGGATGTGCGGGAAAGAACGGAAAAATGTGGAACAAAAATGCCACCCCGGTGCGCGGGGGCACCCACCGGAGACAACGCCACCGTATGGTCGGCGGGAAAACGCGACGTCGATACCGTCCAACGTACCGCTGCAGACGTCCCCGTGGACAATAGGCATTAGACATTAAACATTGACGTAGATGCCTGCATTGGTGACGATTTCCGTGCGCTTTTCGCCCGACGAGGTGTGAACGCGGGTTGCCGGCTCCGCCGGATCCACGATTGGATTGGTCAACAAGCGTTCTTCGAGAGGAGGTGCCGGCGACGGCGGCGGTTCCGCAGCAGCAGCGGCATCCGCCGCCTCTCCCTCCGACTCCACGGATGGAACGAGGGTTTTGGCCGGCCGCACCTTGATGTTGTTCTGCTGCAGGTAATACAGTGCCCAATGGTTGGCTTGTGCCGCGATGTTGACCACGGTGTCGTAGACGAAGTGGGCGACGGTGGTGTCGGCGTTGCCGCTGAACTGCACGGAGTACCACCAATAGGCCGGCACAAAGAGAACTTGGCCGCGGGCGACGGCCACGTCGAGGAATTTGGTTTTGTGGAGGACCTGCGCAAACGGGTGATTCGACGCGGGCGCGTTCTCGGTGGCGACGGGGTCGAACGGCGGCGGCACGGGGCTCCAGAACTCGTAGTGCTCGTAGTCTTTGACGAGAGGCAACGTCTTCGAATACTTGGGGGGACACAGTTTCACGCGGATTTTGCCGCTGGTTACCACGAAGTACTGGTGGGTTTCCAGGCGGTAGCGCAGCGGCGTGTTGGCCCCCGGCGACCCCATCATCAGGTCGTATTTGGCATAGGCACTGAGAGGCGGTTTCAAGTACACGTCCATGCTTTGTGCTAAAGGAAGCAAGCCGCTTTCCTCCAGGAAGCCCGTGTTGCCTTCGGTGAAAAACTGCGCGCGTTTGTCCATCGCCAGCAACCGGCGGGCACTGCGGAAGGAGAGGGCGAGCGAATCCACCGCCAAATCCGCCGTGGTTGGGTCCACGGTCGCAAACCGTTCGGCGTTGCGGAAGTAGTCGGCGCGTTCTTTGACGGCGACGTCGTAGTGGTCGTACTTTTCCATGGCAGCGGCACGGAATTTGTCGAGGAAAACACCCGCCTCGCGGCCGTCGATGTGGAACAGCACCGGCTGCTTGACCTGGCATATTTCCTGCAGTTGATTCGCGGATTCAAAGTCCGCTTCGTACACTTCCATGTCGTTGCTGCATTTCCACAGAGAGGTCACGTGGACGTACAAAAAAAGGATGCACAAGAACACGACCAACCCAAACAGCGGATTGTCCATTGGCGGCGATTTCGGTGCGTGTGGTTCAAAAATAAAGAAACGTCGATCCGGGTCGTGGAGAGGAGGATATATTTATAGGTTGTATTCCGTGGGTCTCCAATTGTACGTACCGTCCGTCGTTCGGGTCCCACGCTACGCAATGTATTTTTTACCGATCAAAGAAATAAACACATTGCCATTGTTTAATTTCAAACCGGTCACTGCTGCGACAACGCCATGTTTTTTTCCAGCAAAAGCCTCTTCTCGAAACACGTGGTCCCTCATCTTTCCACCCCCGCGGTACTGCCTCGGCGATCGCCCAAAATATTCATGGAAAACACCGTGTTTGCGTTCGATGGGTTGCGTCTGCAGGACCCCGACGAAGAAAAGGAATGCGGCGGTTCTTTCGGGGAAGAGGGCACGGACACGCATTTTCCGGTTGCAAGTTCCTCATTGTCGACCCCCCCTCCTTCGGCGGCCCGCGGGTTGTACCCCACGGATTCCGTGGAACGCAGACAGCGGTTGCGCGAACACCTCGATGTGCTGAAGGCCCGGCACGAAAACGAAATCATGCAGTTAAAAACGCTGAAGGAGGCCCACATTTATTGCGTGCTTTTCCACGTGTCGGCGCAGCAATACGGCCCCTTGTTGGAGCGTTTCATATGTAAAACCTACGGCTTTCGGAAAACGCATGCGCGGGACTGCCAGGGGGACTGTTCCACGAAAGACGGGAAAACCATGGAAATCAAGGTGTCGCTGGGCGGAAGCAGCCACCGCAAATTCAATTACGTGCAGATTCGGCCGGCGCACGATTGCGATTGCTATTTGTTCACGGCGTATCATCTTTCCGCCGAAAACGTGGAGAGGGACGGCGAACTGTACGTGTTCCAGTTGTCCAAAGCGTCGATGGTGGAGATGCTGGCGCAGTTCGGCAGCTACGCCCACGGAACCATCAAGGAGCACGGGCCGATCACCTTGGAATCCATCCGGGAATCCATGGAATCCAAAAGCGGCGTCGAGTACGCGCTGCGTCCCACGTATGGCGACGCCTGTTGGAACCGACTCGGCGACTTTTTGATTGCAGAAGAAAACATTTGATGTATTTGTGTTGTTGTTTGTTTTTGTTCGTTCAAAATGACAAAAACAAATGGAGTTCCGGGCTCGACCCCCCCCCTACCCCCGGCGCTCCTGTTTTTTTCCCTTTCCCTGGCCCTCCTTTGCGTGGGAGGAAAAAGCAGGAGAATACATCCGTTATAATTGTTTCTTTGAAGGGAGTCCCTTCCTGGACCCTTTGAAAAGCAGAATAAACGCTCCCTCCAAAATCCTCTGTGGGTCCTTCAAATACCCTATATTTTTACCTTTTTTCAGACAAATTTTGCTCCTCTTTTCATGAAAACCTTTAAGTACCCAAATCCACTAATTGTTACAATTGTTTTTTTGAAGGGAGTCCCTTTCTGGACCCTTTGAAAAGCACAATAAACGCTCCCTCCAAAATCCCCCATGGGTCCTTCAAATACCCTATATTTTTACCTTTTTTCAGACAAATTTTGCTCGCCCTTTCTGGTGATCCTTTAAGTACCCAGAGAGGGAAATTGTTATAATTGTTTCTTTGAAGGGAGTCCCTCCCCTGGCCCCCTGCTTACAGGAGTTTCCATTTCATGCCAAGGAAGCCGCGGGAATTGCGTTTCGGTTTGCGCCGTCGGCGGCGGGTGCGCTGCTGCGGGGACGCGGAATCGAACGACGAATCGGGGGTGGGGATGTCGCGGTCGTCGGCCGCCACGGTTTGCAAGCGCCGTCCGCGTTGGTGAATGACCATGGTTTGGTCTGGCGAACGGCTCAAAGAAAAGGACGCCGACGTCGACCTGGATCGGGGCGACGCGGAGGCGGAGGAGTGGTCCCGCCGCGCTCGCTTCCGCTGGATTGCCGCGCTCGCGTGTTCCGCGGGGTTGTATTTCAGAAACCACTTCTCCCTCTCTTTGGGCGGAGCGCGTTGTGCTTTGAGTTCTTCGAATTTCGCGGCTTTTTCGGCGCGGATGCTTTCCATGGTGGGTTGTTTGCCGTAACACTCCAGGGAAAACCGTCGCAGCAGCCCCTTCTGTTCAAGTCGTGCGGCTTGTTCGACACGGAAGAGGTACATGGCCATGCAGGTGATGCGGTCTTTGTTGAAGTGGTCCTTGTCGCCGTAGAGAAACGCCAAATAAAAGCTCAACATGGTGTCGATGGTTGCCACGCGCACGGTTTTCTTGTCCACCGTGATTTCGTTGTAGGCGTGGCAGGCAATCGGTTTGTAGACCACAGCCACGGTGTCTTTGCCCACTTGGATTTCAATGTGCGACGGAATCACCTCGCCGATGGAGGTGTGCTGCACCAACTTGACGTGTTTGCCGAACCCCGCTTTGTCCAACGCGTCCTGCACGCGGTCGGCGCATTCCTGCGGATGTTCCGCCAGCACGTCGAAGTCGGGTACCTGGCGTACCTGCCGTCGCGGACCAGCGTTGTCGTCGCCGTCGTCGTCGTCGTCGTGGGGCAGGTAGCGGCCGTACAGGGCGGCGCCGTACCCACCGAGGAACACGGCACCGTAGGAAATCAACGCATCGCGCGCCGTCAGGTAGATGGTGGCTTCGTCGTCTTGGTGCTTGGGGTCGTCCATCGAGCGTTGGAAATCGATCAATTGGCAGTCAATGTCCGTGGTCAAGGGGTAGTGGTCGTTCAGGATATTGATGCGCTTGAGGACCTTTTCCCAACGCGACACGTCCCCTTGAGGACGGGACAGCTCCAGGTACATGGCCATGCGCAAGTAATTGGGCGGCGCGTAGTGGATGCCTTCGACGACGACGGCTTCTTCTTTGAGGTTGCGGAACAGCACGGGATGCAGTAAGGTGATGTCGGCGATGGGCAGGTAGTTCACGAAGACTTTGTAAGTACCGGTGTGGACGCCCGCTTTGGCTTCCACGTCGTCGTAGCCAGCTAAATAGTACATATCCGCGAGTTCCTTGGCGTCTGCCAGCGCGTTCGGCGAGAAGAAGTCGTAGTCGGGCACTTCCACGTTGCGGTTGTAGAACTGTGCTTCTGCGGGCAAAATGTTGTTGATGGCCGTGCCGCCGTAGCAAATCAGCTGCTTCTGCACGAGAAACCGTTCGAGGACGGCAATGATTTCGGCGACTTCGGGGGACTGCGCTATCTTTTCGCCCTGCATTGTTTCGCTTTCGTCCACGGCTTGCCGCAAGACGGCGAGCTCGCATTCTTCGAAGGTCATGGCGTTGTCGCACACGGCGGGCTCAAACTTTCGGCGGGGTTTTCGGGTAAAGGTGCGGTTACCGCCGCCGCTGCCGCTGCCGCCTCCATGACCTCGGTATTTGCGCTGTGTCTGGCATCCGCGCTGGGATCGACCGACCGAATTCATTTCGCCAAACAAAACAAATCAAAACAAACTCAAAATATATGTTCCCGCGAGAGATAATGTCGATTTTACCTGGAGGGGGAGGGGCGTTCACGGCGTGATCGTTTGCCACGTCGACGTCGCCAGCTGCACGGAGGCATCCCACGGCGTGTCGCACGACGACAGACAAAAGCGTTTGTGGAAGCCGGAAAAGGACGCGACGAGGTGCGCCAGCGCGCCCACGAGGAACGCCGCTGCCCACGACGGACGCACATACAGAAAAACGGGGAGGCCAACCGCCACAAAGACCGCGGCTTCCGAGACCGACTCCAGCCACATGTTCTGCAAATAGCCCAACGTGCGTTCGACTTTCGAGGGGACCGCCGCGGGGAGCGCCTGCTGCTGCCACGTGTCCACCATCTCGGCGCGGCACTGGCGCGTTTGCTGGCAGTAGTTGGAGTTGAGTGTCAAGTAGACCGCGATGGTGTGCTTGAAATAGCCGAACCAGAAGAGGACAACGGCGAGGCCGGTCCAGTCCGACCAGCTGCGGTCGCGCAGGGGATCCAGCCGGTGGAAGGGGGTCCACGCACTGACCAGCAGGAAATACACAAACAACGAGGACAAGCCAGCTAAACCGGTGGCGTACCAACGCGAGGCCGTCGCTCGGTTTAGCGAGGTCCGGAAAATCGCAGCGAAATCCGGCATGCGCAATCTGTGGGCGATATAGTATAGACGAACAATCGGCAACGCGACCACGATGCATCATCCAATCTTGAATGTAGCTGTCGACGCAGAAGTCATGGATGGCAGCGGCGGCGAGCACGCGTCGTTTCGCCAGCGGCGATCGCCTTTGGTGACCGACCTACACACGGGTGGGCCGATGCCGTTGGCGGCCGACGCGAAGGCACAGGCCGACACGAACGCAGAGGCCGCCGAATCGCCCCCCGCCACCACGGCCCCCGATCCGCCGATGACGCCCTACGCACAAGAAATGTTGGACGCTATATACAACGGGTGCGCACACGACCAATTTTACACCCACGACGTGGGGTTGCCGGCGTTGGCGCCGTTGGGGACGCGCCGGACCCTGCTGCCGTTGTCGTTCTCCTCCCGAAACAACAAGAAAAAATCGGTGTTGGCGACAGGCACGGACTACGTGAAGCGCTATTTCACGGACGTGGCGCCGGAGAAGGGAAAGGAATGCACGTATTCTGACATCGAATTGGCGCTGGGCAAAAGCTACGTCGACGCGAGCAACACACACTTTTCGTCGAACGCACTGGACGTGCTGGCGCTGTACATCAAAGGGCAAAAATTGTTGTACACGGAATCGAAGACCTACTGCGAGCAACAGTTGAATTTTTTGATGCTGCCGGCGATTTTCATCTCGTGCGTGGGGAGCATCTTCAGTTTTTTGTCGGACCGGTACGTGGACGGCCCTCTCATTATCGCGTCGCTGAACGGGTTCAACGCGTTTTTGCTGGCGTTGATCTCGTACCTGAAACTGGACGCGAAGGCGCAGGCGCACAAGACGTCGGCCTACAAATTTGACAAGTTGGAGTCGATGTGCGAGTTCAATTCGGGTAAATTCATGTTTTTCGTGAACGACGACGCGGCCATCATGGACGTGGTCAGCAAAATCGAAAACGAGGTGAAGGAAATCAAGGAAACGAATCAGTTTATTTTGCCGGAAACGATCCGGTACGAGTTTTCCTTCACGTATTCGACGAACATTTTCATGCTGGTGAAGAAAATCCAGTCGATGGAAATGGTGGAGACGCACAGCCTGAAGAACTGCGTGAATTACATCAACACGTTGAACCGGCAGATCGAACTGGTGACCCGCGCTTCGGGGTCGCTATCCGGACAAGAACAACAAACCGCGAAGTACCAAAAATTGGTGGCAGCGTTGCGGGCGGAAGAAAAACGCAAAAACCAGTTTGTGGAAAAAATTCTGGAGTGCCGCAAACGGTACTTTGAGATGGACGAGGAGTTCAACCGGGAAATCGACAAACACATCCGGCGATCGAACCGGTCGTTTGTGATGCGGGCGTTGTGCTGCGACTGGCTCAAAAGTTAAGGGTGCTCCGCCCCCTCAATGGTAATAAATATCAACTGCAATACTTGACATTTATTTTGCACTGAAAAGGCGTTTGTCTTTTTATGTTGTTGCCGACCGGACCACGATTAGTGGTCTGGTCGTCCCCGGGGTGTATGAGGGGGCTCCGCCCCCTCAATGGTAATAAATATCAACTGCAATTCTTGACATTTATTGATGGGACCGACCCCGCCGTTTGTTTTTGTATGTTATTGCCGACCGGACCACGATGAGTGGTCTGGTCGTACCCGGGGTGTATGAGGGGGCTCCGCCCCCTTAATGGGAGCCGATTTCCAGCGGAGCACGGGTTTGGTCCGGCAAGATGGTGCTCTGGTTCCAAGGACCTACGTCCGTTCGAGGAATGGGCACGTCCGAGCGTAACTGGTAGTTGGCGTTGCGGTTGTCAGGGCGAGAGATGAGAGGAAGGCGGTCCAAATCCGGCATGGAGTTCACGCTCAACCCGGGATTCAACTCCGAATATTCGTTGGCGCCAGCGGAAGGAAACAAGTCCCCGGGCGAGTTCACGGGTCGGCTCTCGTAGCCGGCCGGTGCCGACGAGCCAGTGGCGGCCGCAGGCACCGATTCCGTGGTGGACTCGGCCACAGCCGCTGCCACCGCCGCGGGATCCGACGAGGCCAATCCGTTTTCCATACCGTCTAAAGCAAAGGTTTTGCTGTTGGAATAGGACATCAACGCCAACACCACAATCGCGATGATTACCACGGCCATGACGTCCTTGCGACCAAGGAGTTTCTTCAATCCAGAAAACAATTCTTTAAACATCCTGTTGACAAAGTGAAGGAGAGGAGGTAAGTCAGGTGAGGAACCGTTCCGGGTAAATCGTTCTGTTCACGATAAACTGTTTCGTTGATATATATACCTTTGAAGAATAAATTCTTCATTTGTTTGGGGGGTGGGGTGGGGGGGGGGCAGTTCAGCGGTACGGCCCAATCCCACCTCGCACGACTCACACACCCATCCCGTCTTCCTCGGCCAAGCCGCTGCCGTCGTCCACATCGTCCCCGGAATCGCTGTCGCTCATGTCTTGCATCAAAAACGTTGTCTTGATCCGTTTTGCCTCTAAATAGTGGGCCAACGCAATTTGTTTGGCCTTCTTTGCTTTCGCCCTCTCCTCTTTGTACAACTGGTAGTAGACGTCGTCGCGTTTTTTCAACTGCAGCGGCGGATCGGTCGCGTTCGCAGACCCCTTCGTCGCAGCGTTCTCTTCGGAATTTCCTAAAGAAAAGTCCAACTCCAAAATTTCGATCGGACCGTCCGGGTCTTGTGTTTCGGCTGCAGCAGTTTCTGTGAATTCCAGGGACCCGTCCTCTCCTTCAGGAAGCTGTTCAGGAAGCTGTTCTGGTTCCTCGAGAGGGTCGGTCATTTTCGGAATCTCTTCGGTGAATGCTTCCTCCCGAAGATTCGGCGTCGGTTTCGCAGACCCGTCGTCACAGGAGGGAGGCACGGTGTCCTCTCCTTCTCTTGCTCCTTTTTCTTTTTGCGTTTGGATCGCTGTCGGGACGACGGAACCGTCTAAATCCGCAGCGGTGGTGGCGATGGTGATGGCGGGCCCGGAGGAATCGGCTGCTGGTGACGTAGCAGCAGCGGCAGCAAGAGGCGGACCAGAAGCCGCGGTGGATCCACGGTTGATGATGCAGCGATCAAACATTTTTTGCGGTGTAACCGTCAGCATTTGCTTGATTTCGATTTCGAACTGGAACCCGCGCACACTGCATTTGATTCCCTGAATTTCCAGGATGGCAATGACCTGCGTGGTGTCCGTGATTTGTTCGGGGTCCACCTCGTTCTCGTGGTCGTCGAAAATTTTCACCGAAATCTTGCCTAAAATGGTGGGGACATTCGCACGCAGGACATAGAATTTGCCCTTGTGCGAATAAATGGGGGTGGTGGAGTTTTCAATGTCGGACTCTTCCAGTTTGGTTTCGAACCATTTGTCGCGGTTTTGGAACAAATGGGAGCGGCTGGTTTCCTCTAAATGTTCCAACCACGTCAAAAACTCCGCGTCTTCGTTGTTGAAGAGGAAGTCGCAGTAGGTCTTTTTTCCTGCGGTGACAAAGCCCTGTTTCAAAACGCACTTGGGCGTTTGCAGGTACAACGGTGCGTGTTCGGCGAAAAGGCGGATGAAGTGGGCGCCGGCGACGTGCACGGGGTTGGCCAGTCGGAGTTTCGTTAAATCAAAGGGGTCTGCCGCCGTGTAAATGTGGGTGGCCATGGGAGTGAGTGGTGCGTCGGATATTCCATACTCCGTGTGTCTGTTGCTGCGTTTATGTCTTTTTTTAATGTCTATCGTCCCAGGCAAACAAACACCTCAACACCAATGGCGTCGTGTGAACCACGCAGTGGGGTGTTTCGCGGAACGTCTCTTGCGGTGGCGGCGGCGCGTGCGGTGGGCGCTGTGTCCGCCCGCTTGCTTCAGCAGAGGATTTGTGGTGGTAGTTGTCGTTGGTGCTACTTCCGCCGCCGCCGCCGCTGGAGCTGCAGCTTGGGATGGCGCATGGGACTGCTGCTGGGCGGACGTCACCGGAACCCGAGTAATTTCAACAAAGGACTGGGAAAACATGGCGAGGTGGGAATCGAGTTTGTCGACCACCGCCGCGACGGATATGGACACTTCGCGCACGGGGTAACGCGCATCGAAGTGCTTGGCGAGGGTCTGCAGGGCGGTGTCGGCGTCGACGTCGTCGGGCAGCTGCCACGACTGCCGCTCTTCGTCGGGACTGAGTCGACAGTACAGCAAGAAACACGCGTACGCTGCAATTTCTTCGCGTTTCCAGGGAACGTAGAGAGGAGACTCAGTCGCACGGGATGCATCCACATTGGCGTCCGCGAGGGGCACGCGCACGCCCAGGATGCTTACGGATTCCTTGATGCACTGGACCACGATGGCCCGGGTGTGTGGGTGCTGGGCCATCAACAGCCGCCGTGCTTTGCTCTGCATGGTCGCGTGGTTTTCGGGTGACTGAATTTGGAGGGCAATGGTTTGCAGGACGCGCACAGCGCAATGGTTGATGACGTTGTAGACTTCGATCATGGTTTGCGGCACCTCAAACAGTTTGTCGCAGATGGACTGCAGGCGTTCGGCCACGGCCGCCAAGAGAGCGGGTTGGTTGGCGTACTGCTGGAAAGGCCACGGCAAATCGCCGGCGTAGGCGGGCTCCTCGAACCCGAACGCGACGGTTTCGGGCGCCGAGGCCAACTCTTCGCGTTTGAAGGTGGGTTCCTGCAACTGCGGATGGCTACTGAGAGGGGGCGCCGGCTGGAAAGCTTCGGGGGAGCGAAACGGATCGTACGATTCAAACAGCGCGAAAACGTATTTTTCTGCGTAGAAGAACGAACTGACCCGGGCGGCGAGGCTTTCGTCGGAAACGGCTTGGGGGGAGAGGGCGGTTTGGGCCAAGTTTTTGGCGAAGGCGGACCACTCGCCTTGGGTCGGACGTGGAGCGGTCGTGGACGACGACGCCGACCCAAAAAGGAACGCAAACACTGCTTGTTCGGCCACCAAAGGAGAGGATTTCAGGCAAACACTGCGGAAAATGTGTTCGAATTCCGTTTGCAAATGGGTTTGCATGCGGGAGTCGCTGTAATTGTCCATGTAGTGCAGGAGGTAGTACAGGAACACGTTCAGGTAGGCCTGCTGAATGGGCTTGGATTGCTTGCTGACGGCGTCGGCGATTGCAGTGGTCAATATTTTGATGGCTTCCTCTGCAATTTTCTGGAGACGGTACGAGGATGGGACGTATTTGGGAACTTGGAGGTTTGCGCTCCCTTCGGGCGCGCTGGATTCCGGGACGCCGGAGACCACCTCATTGGTTGCCGCAGGTACAGCCGCGGGTGGGGGATTGGGAGCCACCGGCACTGCTTGACCCACCGGCACTGCTTGAGCCACCGGCACTGCTTGAGCCACCGGAACAGCTGTAGCCACCGGAACAGCGGCTGAGTCGGGTTCGGGAACGGGCACTGCCTGCGCAGCAATGCTGTCAACGGCGCTTGCCGGCACGCCCCACTGCTGGGCTTGGGCTTTCAGAAAATCGGTTCCTTGGGACTGGAGGTCTGCCGCTTGGGCTTTCAGAAAATCGGTTCCTTGGGACTGGAGGTCTGCCGCTTTGGACTTCAACAAATCGGTTCCTTGGGACTGGAGGTCTGCCGCTTTGGACTTCAACAAATCGGTTCCTTGGGATTGCACAGATTGCAATGCAGATTTCACGCCGGGGTTGGACGTTTCCATTTTGCCGACGGCTTTTGCCGCATCCATGACGGCCTTCATTTGGCTGCCGCCGCCGCGTTGTGGTTGCACAGGCAAAGGTTGTGTGGGAATCGATGGAGAGGGAAGACCCAATCCACAGACCAAGCGCGTCATGGTTTCCTGCAGCGAAACAACGGGGCGCGCGGTGCCTTGGCGTCCCGTCACCAAAATGGTTTTGAAGACCTCGGGAAGTTTTTTGCTGTCGTAGTGGTTGAAAATGTGGGTCAGGTGGTTCCGTTGAATCGACAACATGTCCTCCAAGTCGGTCCATACGGCGCCGTTGCCCTCTTTTAAAAACTTGAGGTCGACGTATTCGGTTTTCCGGGTCTTCACCCAATCAAGTTTCCGTTTGGCGTCGTTCTCTTTTTCGGCAGTCGAGGAGAAAGCAGAAAACAACGGGTTGCCGCCCCCTTGTTGCGTGCCGGTGACGCCGGGAACAAGAGAGGAAGAAGGACACTCAATTTCGTGTATGCCGTCTAAATAGGGCTGCACGTTGGAGCGCACGAGCGCAAAGAGTTCCTGCAGCACGTGGGCACTGAGTTTACGATTTTCTTCGAAAATGGAGGTCCATTCGGCGCCGAATACTTGGTCCAATTGGGCGGATTCCAGGGAGGCCACGAGTTTGGGGCGCAACGCGGCGACGATGCTGTCGCGTATTTCGGAATTGACTTCGGTGACGTTTTGGGATTGCAGGAGGTTGTAGGTGGTGCCGCGCCCGTTGTACAACTCGTTGATGGCACCGAAGGCCATGTTGACAAGTTGGAAGTTCATGGGGCGCAATGTCAGGGGTTTGGTGGGTTTCAAGAAGAGAGGAAAGGGGCTTACCTATACAATATCCTGCGGTCTTTATGTGGTTCCCTGCACCCTGCAAAAGAACATAAAGGCACGACGGTTGGACAGCAGTAGTTGTGCGTCGACGCCGTTTGTGTCCAAAAGAAACCAACCGACACCCCGTCGGTTTTCGGCCCTCTCCACATTTTTATATCTGCTTTTGTCTGTGCGTGTACGTTTGCATGGCGACCTTGTCGGACAAACCGTCTTCGTCGGAGGCCACAAAGGCCACAAAGACCAAGAAGAAGACGTCCGCGTCCGTGTCGAAATCGGAAAAGGCGAAAATGTGGAACCTGTTTCACTCCGACGACGAGGCCCTGTCGCTCCGGCGCCCGGAGATCAAATGCATCTACCAATCCTCTCCGTTGGTCGACGACCTCTGCGGCAACTGCAACACGCCCCTCGTGGTCATGGACGACGGCTTCCCCACCTGCACCAACCGTGCGTGCGGCATGGTCTACACGGACATGTTGGACTACTCGCCGGAGTGGCGGTACTTTGGAGCCGAGGACAAGAACGCCAACGACCCCACGCGATGCGGCAACCCCATCAACCCTCTCTTGGAAATGTCGTCGTATGGCTGCAAGGTCCTGCACACGTCCAAATCCTCCAAAGAAATGATGAAAATCGGCAAGTGGATCTCCTGGCAGTCCATGCCGCACAAGGAAAAATCGCTGTACGACGAATTCCAGTTCATCACGGTGATGGCCCAAAACGCCGGGATCAACAAAATTTTTATCAACGACGCCATGGCCATCCACAAAGACATCAGCGAGCAAAAAATTTTCCGCGGCATCAACCGCGACGGCATCAAAGCCGCCTCCATTTACATTTCCTGCCGCCGCAACGGCTGCCCGCGCACGTCGCACGAAATTGCCGAAATCTTTCACATTGACAAGGCCAGTGCCACCGCCGGTTGCAGCATGGCCGTCAACATCCTGAACAACATCGAGCGCGGGCGCAAATCGGACGCCCAAACGGACCTCTGCTTGACCAAACCCAGCGATTTCGTCGAACGGTACTGCAGCAAACTGGGCATGCAGCAGGAATTGATTCTCGTGTCCAAATTCGTGTGCGACAAGGTGGAGAAAGGGACCGTGAAATGCAACAACACGCCCAATTCCATCGCGGCCGGCGTGATTTTTCTGGTTTCGCAGAATTGTCATTTAGCCATTTCCAAAAGCGACATCCGCAATGTGTGCGGCGTCAGCGAGGTCACCATCAACAAGTGCTACCTGAAAATGGAGGAACACCGCGATCTCCTCCTGCCCAGTGTGATCCTGGAAAAATACGCACGCGCTCCGCCCCCTCCCATGCCCTTGTGCCCCCAGCGCGACAGCCACACGTCATTGGGCATGGACCTCTCGGCGTGTCCCCCGCGCTATGGCGGCGACGCACTCTACATGCCGGTGATCGAACCCTTCCGACCCGCCCTGGCCTGAATCGAGTGTGCATTGGTTTACAATTGTGTGATTGTTTGTGCGTAATTGTAAGCTTTTCCGTTTTTTTCCACATTTCTTATTGTGCATAGGTTGTATACGAACCGTTTCTATACAAAAACCGTTGTGATCCCATGTCGGATTCGTTGGCCAACACCAAACGCAAAACCCGGAAACCCCGCGGCGGTTCCGCCGCCGCAGCGGCAGCAGCAGCGCCCTCTGCCCGCACGATCGCCCTCTCGCCCATGTTCCCGGAAGTTTCGACGGATGTGTCCTCTGCCGCGGACTCTGTGCCAGAGGAACCCGAATTCTCCATGGTAGACATATATCCTCCCTCCTCGTCGATGGAGGACGACGGGATAAACGTCCCTTCGGAAACAACTTTAGAGCAACCGGTTGCAGACGAATCTGCTGCTGCTGCCGAACCGGAGCAAGCGGCCGAACCCGACCCTGTGCCCACGGTGCCGGAGGTGTCAGCTGCAGCGTCGGTCCCGCTTTCGGTCCCGCTTTCGGTCCCGCTTTCGGTTCCGAAACCCCCGCCCCAAGTGGTGTTCATCGTGCCGTACCGCGACCGCGAAGCGCATTACCGCCTGTTTTCGGCGCAAATGCAACGCGTGATGGCGAAGGTGCCAAACCACCAAATTTTGTACATCCACCAAACCGACTCGCGGTCGTTCAACCGCGGGGCCATGAAAAACATCGGCTTCTTGGTCGTGAAGCAGATGTATCCGGATGTGTACCGCGACATCACGTTGATTTTCAACGATGTCGACAGCGTCCTCTCGAAGCCCGACCTGATTCCTTACCGCGTGCGTCCCGGCACGGTCCACCATTTCTACGGGTTTCGCCACACCTTGGGGGGCATCGTGGGGTTCAACGCGGCCGATTTCGAGAAGGTCAACGGGTTCCCCAATTTCTGGACCTGGGGCTACGAGGACAATCTGCTGCAAATGCGTGCGCAAGCTGCGGGGTTGGTCATCAAACGCGACCCCTTCTTCGACGTCCACCACCCCAGCATTTTGCGCATGATGGAATCCAACCAACGCACGGTCAACCGCGAAGAGTTCAACCGCTTCGCCCGCCGAACCCCCGAGGGAATACGCAGCATTTCCAATCTTACGTACCAATATCATCCCGAAACGGGGTTTGTAGACGTGCTGACCTTCGACACCGACGTCGCCGAACGCACGGAATTGAGCAAAGAGTACGACTTGGTCAACGGCAACCGACCTTTCGCTGTCTCCCGTCGGCGGGCGGGCATGGCCATGCACTTTCATTGAACGCCATGGAGAGGAGGGGACGTATTACAAGGATACACATGGACTTTGACCGTGATGCCCACGTGTTCTCGCGTTTCCCATATCCCCGACACCTTGACGACGCAGCAGCTGCTGGACTGCTTGTCGACCGCGTCTCCCCACAGCGTTCGTTGCTGAGACGCGGCGGCCGTCAACAAATGATTTTGCAAACAATAGAGAGGCTGTTTGGTCGGCGCGTACAAGATGCCGTAGTTGGCGAGGAGATCGCGTTCCAGCTCGCACAGTCGGTCGATGCATTCCCTTAGCGGCAGATGGGCGTCTTGGCCAGATCCCGGTGCAACCAAAGGCAAAGGCATCGGCAAAAACCCGGGGGGCGGCGTCGGCGCCACCGGCTGACGAATCGCACGCAAGATTCCCACGGGACAATGCACGAACAGGCCGGTCATGACGAAGTCGCCGGAGGAATAGAGCACTTTGGTGAACTCGCCCTCGATCACCGTGTTCCGTTTTTTGTCCACAAAATACACGTGGTTAACATTCACTGCAGAGAGGGGGATTGCGAGTTGCATGACAACACCATCTGCAAGGTGGGAATAAGTATTGTGGACCCGTTGCGCTTTATGTGTATTTGAACTCTGCTTGCCCCTATCGACAAATACACATAAACGTTTGCGTTGCAAAAAACCGTATGATTGGCCGTTTCTCTCATCGATACCATGTCCATGAGCGAACACGCGAATTCTGTGCACCGCGTCATCAGTTTCGATGTGGGAATCAAAAACTTGGCCTATTGCGTCGTCGACATCGACCGCCGCAACCAATCGTGGTCGGTGGTCTCCTGGCAGTGCGTCGATTTGTTGAGTGTGGGCAAGCCCCTTCCCACACTGGACGCACCCGACTCCACTGGATGTTTGTTGTGCAGCCATTTGCTGCCCGGCAAACGAAAAGCCGATTCGCAGCGTCCTTGCGGCAAACGGGCCATCTGGCAAACGCCCACCGCTGCTGCAGCAACCCCCGTGTATTACTGCCAGAAACACGCCGAAATGCACAGGGAATTCCAGTTCCCCGACCCCCTGCATGCACCCAAACAGCTCTCGAAATGGAAGCTGCCGGAGCTCATGGCGTTGGCCGCCACCCATCTGGTGTTGGCGGATGTCCGTGCGAAGAAACCCACCAAACAGACCGTACTGGACCAATTGAACGCTCATTTCGCGCAGCGTTATTTCCGACATGTGGCCCCGCCGAAAAAGGCCAAAGCGCCCGCGGCCGGGTCCGTGGACCTGGTTACCATCGGCCGGCAGATCAAGCGGTGTTTCGACGGCGATGCCGTCCTCTCGCAGACAGGCCCCGGAACGACCGTGCAAGTACTCATCGAGAACCAGATCTCCACCATTGCCTCGCGCATGAAAACCATCCAGGGAATGATTGCGCAGTACTTCATCATGCGGTTCGGGGACTCCGTGGAGATTGAATTCGTGTCCTCGCACAACAAACTCAAAGGCTTCCAACGGCCGTCCAATGCGCCCGTGGTTGCCGATGATGTTTCCTCCTCCTCCGCCGAACCAACGGAGGAAAACCCAACAGAGGAAGCGGCGACGGCGAAGAAAACGGCGTACAAGGCCAACAAGCAGGACGGCATACGCATCTGCAATGGATTTTTTGCGCAGAACGCTGTCCCCATGCAACCGTGGCAGCCGGCCTTTGATGCGTCCAAGAAAAAGGACGATTTGGCGGATTGTTTCTTGCAAGCCGTGGGGTACCTCCACAGACATGCAAAATTATTGTCGTTTGCGGAGAACTTAAAAATAAATATTGTGTGAGTATCATATTACTTGATTTTTCCACCCATTCCTATACCCTGCACGCCATTGTTCTGTTTCCATGGAAGAAATCATCGATATCGGTTTAGGCGATTTGGAGCCCATTTCCATCAATTTGTCGGAGTCTCACGGCGGCAATTCCGTCGAGCCCCTCTCCGTCAATTTCGGGGACGGCATCGAAATGTTCATGAACGACAGCCAACGCAGCGCGTCGAAACAAGTATCCGTGGACATGTCGGACTTGGACCGGTTGGAGGAGCAAATCAACAGTTTGTCGGACGGTCCCCACCATGGAGCTGATGCTGCTGCTTCCGCGTCGGCTTCCGGAGGCAGCACAGAAACCAAGTCGCTGACGGGCATGGCGGCGGATTTCTTCGGGTTTGGCAGCAGCAGCAGCAGCGGCAACGCCAAGGCCAGCAATGTGAAGGCCGGGTACGAGCCCACGGATTCCAAGTTGGGTCAGTCGACGACCAGCCATTTGGGCAGCACGAAAACGTGGGATGGGTTCACGAAGGTCGGCGACATTCCCTCGGGGGATTTTGGTCGCGGCAACGGCAGTGGCCGAAGCAGCACGAACAACATGTCGGAACGCGAACAACGCCGCAAGAAACGCGAAATGATCAAGCGCCTGCAGGAGTGGTACGACAACGGACAGATCAAGCAACTCCCGTCGCTCAACCTCGACACCCCCTACGACGAAGTGGAAGACGAATACGAAACCGCGCTGGCCGACAAGCACAAGAAGGACAGCATCAAACTGCAGGGCTGGTGGTTCATCACGCTGGTGAACTCGCTCGAGTACGCCAACTACGCCTTGGATCCCTTTGGCGTCAACTTGGACGGCTGGGGCGAGAAGGTGTCGGAGGACTTGCCGGAGTACGAAGAGCTCTTCGGGGAGCTGCACGACAAGTACAAGGGCGGTAAGCTGGCGCCGGAACTCTCGCTCTTGATGCGTCTGGGGTTCAGTGCGGCGGTCGTCGGGTTTTCCAACAAAGCGTTGTCCTCGGCGGCGCCCGGGTTCGCAGACGTCATCCGCCAGAGCCCCGATTTGATGAACGCTTTCAACGACGCCACCGTGAAAGCCCTGAGCCAACAGAGTCCGGGCTTTGCGTTCGCCGCGAACATGGTGAAGCCCTCCGCCGAAAACGTCGCCACGACGTTCGGCCCTCCGCCCAAACCCGTGGAAACGAAGAACCAACCGCCGCCCGTCCGCCCCGGCGCCATGCACTTCACGCAGGAACCCGTGCGGGAATACGACCGGAATCCCGCGAACCGACCCGACCTCACGTTTAGTCGAGGGCAAGTCCCCACCGCTCCCGGCAACGCCATGTTCCGCGAGAACGGCGTGTCCGTCAACCACGGCTACGCGGACGTGCATGCACGGGAACACATCCCCACGCCCTCCGCGCGGGCGGAAATGCGCGGGCCGCAGAACACCGACGTCGACGACATTTTAGCTGGCCTGAAAATGAAGACCGTGAACATCCACGAACAAGTGCTCGGGGAGGGGGGGTCGGCCGCCGCCAACGCCGGCCACCACTACATGGGCTCCGCCGCGGAAGACAGCTCGATAATCAGTGCGACGTCGTTGCGGGATTTGCACGACGCGTCCGTGCCGAAGAAGACCAACCGCCGCAAACCACGCTCCGAACGCAACAGCATTTCCTTGGGCGACATATAGAAACCTACCACCCAATGTCGGGTTTTGCTACCCGAGCCTTGTGAAAACACAGCCCCTGCTTTTCACTTGTTTTTGTCCTTGATTTATTGGTTTTATATAATGTGTAATATATATTGCACATTATACTCGCGACTGCGTTTTTTTAGGGTGCCTCTGCACGGATGACCAGCACACGCGCCATGCGCAGAAAACGAATGAGCAAACGGAGACAACGCGGGGGCGGCATATTGAATGGACTAACAACAATCGGTACAACAATCGGCGATGCGTTAGGACTTGGATCCGGTGCCAGTTCTTCCACAAAACCTGCAAATTCCAATGTTTCTGCTGAATCTGTTAACCAACAAATGAATGGTGAAACATCCGACATTCCCGATAAGAAAAATCCCCCATCCGACATTGCCGATACGGAAGCTCCCCCGGCAAATCAAGAGATAGAAGGAAAGCTAAAAAAAATTCCCGACCCCAATGAACCTGAAGAAGGCGCACAGGGTCAAGGAGATGCACCGGGTTTGCAAGAGGGAGGCAAACGCACGCGCCGTTTCAAAAAGGCCCGTCGCGCCACGCAACGTCGTCGTCGTCGCGCGTCTTCCAGAAAGGCTGGAAAGAAATAAATGCCTGTTCTCCCCCTCTCTTTGAACTTTCCAAACATACTCCCAATGGAAGTCCTGTGGGCAAAGCAATCGTCAAACAATACATCACTATTTTATGTATTGTTTTGTGGAAGAAACATCCTCTCCATCTAACGTGAGCCATGGATTTAACGGCGGACATGGATCAGTCGTCTCCACTTGACGAAACCCCATTTCCCGAAAGCACCGAGAATAGCGCCCCCCCCCCCCTCCGATCCAGCGGGTGGGTAGCCACTTTGCAGGCCTCCTTCATGCGGCATTTGTTGCCGGTCGATGACCCTCTCGACGAAGTGACCGACGAACACGGACTTTACAGCGATGGCCTCATCGTTCCTCGACCGCACGCCGACTACATGTGGAAGGTGGCCTGGTGGTGTGTGCCGGCAGGGTTGTATGCAGTCTACCGCAAGCACTACGACTTGGCGTTGGTTCCCTTCGGGGTGTGGTTGACGTCGTTGACGTTTTGGCGGCAGCCCGTGTACGGGTGGCGGCGCAACCTCGACATCGCATACGTGTCCTGTGCGCTGGGGTGGCAGGTCTTTCGGTCACTGGGAGCGGAATATCAGTACACCTATTATGCGTTGGTCGGCTCGGGCATCGGCTGTTACGCGGCGTCGTGGCTGGTTCATGCGCAGAGTGTTTGGCTGAGCACCATTTTGCATGCCGGTTTGCATATCCTCTCGAATATGTCCAATGTGATGTTGTATCACGGCCATGTGCCTCCGCTGCCGGAGGCGTTTACCGATTTTCTTCATCTTTTTGATTGATCGCTTTTGGTTGTGTGTTTGTTGTAAATTTGTAATTTTTCGCTCAGAGCCCTTTTGCGAGAAGGAGTTGGATCAATTCATTTTTTTTGATTTTGCTGGTGTCCGTGCAGACACCCTGCTGGAGAGCCATCGTCTTCAGTTGGTTGATGTTCATTTTCTTCAATTGGTCGGCGGTATACGGAGAGGCCGTGGGTTGCGGGGAGACGGATTCTGCAGCAACATTGGGAACAGGCGGATCTGCTTCTGTGGAGGCGTTTATTACGAATGCCTCTCCTTCATGCAGCAGCGGTTGGTTGTTTTCGGCGCCCTCCATTGCTTCGACGACGGGTTCTACTGGAACTTCACCGGCGTCGGGAACCACGTCTGGCGTGTCGAAATCTTCGGCTTCCATGGTGATTTCTTCGGCGTGGATCTCTTCTGCATGGAGAGGAATGTCTGAAAACGTGATTTCCAAGGGTCCTTGTGTGTCCTCGAAATCCTGGATTTCTGCAATTTCGTTGACGTCCTCTGGATCTATTTTGCAGGTTTCATCGATGTCGTAGGTTTCCGACGCAGAGTCCTCGTCGGATTCCTCTGATCCTTCCTCGTCGGAACGGTCGTCGTCGGATCCTTCGTCGTCGTCGTCGTCGGACCCTTCATCGTCCGAAACCAAAATGCGTTCTTTGACAGAGAGGGGAGAAAGGCCCAGCACAATGACCTCTCCTTTGGGTACCACTGGTTGGACCGGTGGGGGAGTAGTGGTGGTGAATGCAAATGACGTTTGGGGGTCCGGTGAGGCCAAGCCGGGGGGCGAAGAATCAAACAGCGACGACACCTTCTGCGTTACGATGGTCATCAGTCGAAACAAGGTGTCCGTTTTCTGTTCCGCGAGCGCGATGCGACTTTTGAAATGGTAGATCAAAAAGATCAGCAGTGCCACGACGATGAGCACACTCAAGAGGAAAAAGTTGTCCACCAAATTGAAAAAACCCATTTTGCTTCAAAATAATTCCCTGAAAAATGCACCGGTGCTTCCATATTACATTACGCAAATTATTGCAGAGGCCATCAAAACGCAGAATACGGTTTCTTTTTGTTTTTGCTTTTTTGTGCTCCATCTGCAGGAGATATTTTGAGAAGCTAAATATATAGTTGATCTGCAGATCGCCCGCAAACAAACAGAGAAACAAACACAGACAAAGCGATGTCGAAATCCTTGTTTTCCTCCACCCCTCTCCCGGCGTCGTCGACGGGGGCGTTGGCGTCTTCCGGATCGACCTGGGCCTCCACGGGAAGCAACAGTGGGGATACATTTAGTGGTAAAAACCTGGTAATTTTGGTGCTGGTGGCGCTCTTGGTCCTCTCGTTTGTCGGAATCAATCTGCTGACGGTCTCTGGCAACGTGGTGGACGGAATCGCTAAACTGTTTGGGCCGGTGTTTGCGAACTTGCTGGCCATGGTCGGGTACTCCGGCGGCGAGTTGCTGAACAACGCTTCGGATGCGGTGGCGTCGACCGCCAAATTCGGGATCGACGTCGCCAACGGGACGGTGCATTCGGTGGGCAATTTGATGAAGGGCGCTGCCATGGGGGGAGCCGCGACAACGCAACCCAAAAATTTGGAACAGGCTGTCCGATCGCCTAAAACGGGAGACAGTGGGGCCCAACCGGTGCCTGTGTTGACCACGGACGCCATCGTTTCCAAGGGCGATTGGTGCTACATCGGCGAGTACGCGGGGTCGCGCGGGTGCGTGGCGATGGCGGACCACGGTAAGTGCATGTCGGGGCAGGTGTTTCCCAGTCAAGTGGCTTGTTTGCGGGCGGACCCCAACCAGCTGCCCCCTCCGCCGACGACGCCCAACCGAGTGTGATTGCACGAAAAGCTGTTGAAGAGGGCCGACCGCTACGCTTTGACGAAGACGAGCCCCGCGTTGGTTTGGCCGCTGCCAGTGGACGAGAGGAGGCGGCAGCCCTGCACAACGTCGGTGCCGGGGGTCATGTTGCCGATGACCACGAGCTGGTTGTCGGTGGCGAAGTAGTTATTGGCCACGTACTGCGGGTCGTCGGTTCGAAAAGAGAGGCTGTAGAGAAATCGGAATTCGTAGACGAAGTCCATGACGGTGGGCAGCGAAAGGCCAAGGAACCCGACGTTGCCAACGAAGGAGCGGGCGCGAAAGGGACCGCCGGCGGCGTTGTCGGAGAGGTCAACCACCATCTGCAGTCCGGTGGTGGTGCCGCTGCTGGCGGGCGGGTGGCGAACGCTGGTAACGACGTTGCCGCCGAAATAGATGGTGAGCACCACGTAGTTGATGGATGCGGTAAACGCGGCGGTTTTCGTAAAAAAAGGAGAGGTGGTGTTGGGCAAACAGACGCCTTGGACGTCGAGTCCCACGGGCACGGTAAGGTTGTAAACGGTGACGGGGTCTTCGATTTCGCGATAAATCAGGAGAACGCACTGAATTTGTTCGGTGAGGTGGACGAAAGAGGCGTCGGTGGCGGGGAGGAGGCGCCACTGCCGGTCGTCGTTGGGCACGTAATCGGGGAAGGTGCGGATGTTCGTGGCGTACAAATAGAGAGGTACGTCAGGGTTGTTCTGCAGGATCACCACGGGGCCGGGAACGCCGGCGGAGGACGAGGGCGTCGGCAGGTAGTCGTCGTTGGGGCAGCTGATGGGGGCGAGGTCGCCGTTGGGGTCGGGCCGGACGGAGATGCGGTTGCCGCGCATGGCCATGGCGAAGAGTTGTTTGCGGGTGAGCCGGTTGGCTTGAGAGGACGATTTGTTGGCACTGTACTTCAAGATTTCCACTTTCCTGCGCATGTTGAGTTGGTTTTGGGTGAAGGCGGTGGTTTTGTAGGGGTTGTCGTCGTCGATCTCCACGCGGGGGAGCGGGACGTTGTGCAGACGCATGAATTGGCGGAGGAAGCAGTCGTTCATGGGGCCGGGGCGAGCGGAGCGAGCCTTCTTT
>JACCEC010513427.1_pt1 | contig 32562 bp, 31 predicted proteins | sample 7450121 | NCBI WGS metagenome assembly JACCEC01 (sample SAMN15323455, study PRJNA562643) | freshwater metagenome | isolation source: river surface water | place: USA:Blue River Watershed | collected 2017-08-18 | reverse complement strand
CTAAAGCAGTTAATAATGCATTAGCGGCTTCAGGGATAAATGAGCCAGTAAGATTACTTGAATGGGATGTTGGTAAAAGAGATGCTTCATTAGAGAGATTTGATAATGCACTAAAGAATGAAAAACCGTTAAGTGAAGTTCAAGGTCAATTTGGAAGTGGTGCTCCAAATGCTCCAACATACAGTTTGCCGACTCCTGCTACAGTATATACTGCTGATTCAGCAAGATCTGCTGCTCAAGACAGAGTTAAAAATAGTGTGCTAGGCTACTTAGGCGATTCTGCTGGTAAAGGTGTAACTGCTACAGGAACAACTGCAGAAGTTAATCCAAATGTGCCATTAAGCGGAGGTGGTAAATCAGTATTACATATAAATGGGGTTCCTGATTCACTGATACTAAACGAAGGACTAAAAACTGATAAAGATGGTATGTTTAGATCATATATAGACACTAATACTAAAGGCGAAAATAAAGGCTTGGCAGTAGCTGGAGGATATAACTATTCAAACAAAAGTCCACAAGAAATTAGGTCAGACTTTAAAGCAGCCGGTATAAGTGATGCTCAAGCAGAAGCAGCTATAAATAAAGAACCGATTAAATTAAGTGAACAACAAGGTAAAGACTTATTTGCTGTTGGATACAAAAGACTAGGTGAAGAAAAAGCATCTAAATTGCTGCCTGAGTATAAGGATATGAATCCATTTATTAAAGAGATTGCTGCAGATATGGCATACAGAGGAGATTTGGTTCCTGGAAGTAATGGATATCAAGGGGACTTAGTAAAAGTACTAAAAACAAATGATGTTAATAAAGTATATGATTATGTCAATAACAATAATATCCCTGTTGAAGTTAAACAGAGACTTGGTACCATACTTACTGTTGAAAGAGATTCAAGTTGGTATGAAGGAGGACCTGTAAAACCGACAGAGAAAAAGGTTGATATAGTTAAAGAGCCAATTCTATCAACAGCAGAAGTAAAGAATAAACAGGATATGTTACAGAAATTGTTAGATGATTCAAAGACATATACTACAATACTTGCTAAAGGTAGACAAACAGAAGATACAGTAAAAGACTTAGCTAAAACCAATAGGCAAATTGCCGTTATACGAAAAGAGTTGAGCTTAAGTGAAGATAAAAACAATAGTGTATTTGAATCTCCTATAACACAACCTATACTAAGTGATTATGATAGATCAATGGCTCGTAGAAATTACTTACAGGTTACTCGTACAGGAAAACCATTTAAGGGAAGAACTGCTGATGAGTGGAAAGCCTTAATAAAATAAACAAAACTTAAGAGTAAATTAGCTATACTGTAGTTAATTTACAATTAAGGACTTACAATGCCATTAGAAACGTCTAACCCAAATGCGGTTAATGGAATTATACAATTACCACAAACTCAAACAGCACCTGAACAAGGATTAGCTGAAACTCAATCAATAACAACTAACAAAACAACAAATTTACTAGATAAAACTCAAGAAAAACTAGGTGTGTTATCTGCTAAGAAAGACATCATACTAGGTATGAATGATGCAGATACAGTTAATTTGGCTTCAGGAACTACATTAAGAGAAACCCCGTCAACTGGTGGAAGATATGATGCTGTGGAACTACAACATGGAAACAATCCATACGATATGTATGGAACTAACAACAAAGCTGAAGGACAATATGGCAAATCAACATATTCGATGGATATGCAAAGAGCTGAAGTTGCTAAAGTACTTGGTAAGTCTGCTAATGAATTAACTCCACAAGATATGATAGATGTTGGTAATCAACAACAAATACAAAAATTGGCTGACTTAGTTGCTAGTCCAGGTGAACCAAGATGGGAAGCTCCGTTAATTAGAAATGTTGAGCAAACTAACTTAACAGGACACTACAAAGATGAATTTGGTAAACCTGTAGACATTCCATTAAATATAGAAGTTGGAACAGCAGTTGTTGGTAAAGATAAAAGTGGAAGAGACTTAAGTTCATTAGTTAACTTACAAACAGGAACAAATGTAACTGATGCTGCTGCGTTAGATCCAAAACAAAATGCATTTGCTGGAAGTCAATCACAAAGTGTGCCAAAACAATCAACTGAAGATGCATACAAAAAGTACTTAGAGTTAGCTAATAAAAGCTCAACTGAAGGTAGATTAGGTGAAGCAATAGATTTGGCTCAAGCTGGAAGTGTGAAGTACTGGGGAGATATGGCTGCAGCTGCAAGAAGCGGTAGTAGAGCATTAGCTGGTACACTAGGAGTTACACAAGAGAACATAGATAAGTACTTGCCAAAAGACACTAAATTACTTGGTACTGACTTGACAATTGAGCAAGCTAGAAAAGATCAAGAATTAGTAGACCAAAAAGTTGGATACAACAGCAGAGATGCTTGGAATGCAGAGAAAAAAGCATACAGTGAAAACATCAAGAATAAAGAGTATGGAAGTGCTGCTTGGAACGTAGTTAGTAACTTAGATAGATACCTAGCTGAGAGTGCTCCAGAAATGGCTGTGCTAATGGTTCCATACACAGGTATACCATCAGTAGTAGCAACTAGATTAAATAATCAAATGGAAGAGTTCAAACAAAACAACAAAAGAGATATGACTACAGAAGAAGCGTTTGCTACAGCTGCTAGTATATTACCAAGTTTGCTAGCTGAAAAGATGCTAGTAAAATCTGGTGTTGGAGAAGTATTCAAAACAGGTAAAACTATCGGAGGTAGAGTTGCTGGAGTTGGTGTATCAGGAGTTGGAGAAGGACTGCAAGAAGGATACGAAAATACACAAGAGCAATGGGCTACTGGAAATGCTAAAGATAGAACTAGCTTAGATAAATTAGGCGAATATGTTACAAGTGATACAACAATTGGTGGTGTGATTGCTGGTGGAGTAATGGGAAGTGGACTAAGAGCTGCAGGTGAAACTGCTGTTGAAGTGCCAGGCGTAGTACTAGGTACGGCAGGAGATGTACTAAACTACGGTAAAAAAGGTGTAGAAATATTAACTGAAACAGAAGACCAAAAGATGGTTAGAGAGAATATGGAATATTCTGCTCCCATCAAAGCTGAAGCTCAAACAGCAATGGCTAATGGTCAAACAGATGAAGTAATTAGTAGAGTAGATGCAATACACGGCAGAGTTACAGCTGACCTAGATGAAAGTGCACCAAAAGAGTTTACATACGCTAGAGTGATTAGAGATGCGTTAAATGAAGCACATGCAAATGATGATGTAGATGCGATTAAAAACATATACAAAACAATAGGTGAATTAGACGCTAGGGAAGACGTAGACTTCAAAGCCAGCAAAGTGATTGATGAAAGAACATACGAAGCCACAAAGCAGTTCAAAGACTTAATAAACAGCAATGAATCATCAGATAGTAAAATGGCTGCACTAAACTTAAGTAAACAAGTAGCTACTGAAGCAGCAGGTATGGTAGAAACTGCTGGTGCTAAGATTGATGAGAACATACTTGAAAAAGTTAAAGCTATGAAAGCATCAGTTGAACAAGACCTAAAAGATATGAAAGATGTGATGGGTTCAGACCAATTTGAACAGAACTCAAAAGGGCCAAAAGAACTAGTAGACTTAATAGATATGTACATAAGTGGTAAAGGCTTAGATACAGTAAATGCTGAAATGAGTAAATTAGGATACATAGAATTAGATCCGTCAGGTGGATTAAGAGCTGATCCAAATAGACCAGGAATTCAAACATATGCGATAGAGTTAGAAAGAGATTTATTAGATTCGAAACGTAATAAAAACCTACTAAATGCTAAAACTGAGTTTGTTGGAACTCCAACATTAAAAGGATTAGAGAGGTTTGCTAACAGTAGACTAGAAAAGTTAAATACTGGTAAAGATGGAAAAGCATATCAAACAGACAGATTTCTAAAGCAATTAGTTAATGAAAATAATCAAATGCTAGAAGTAATACAAAAGTTACAAAAGATAGCAAGTGGATTAAAAGGTGTAAAAGCTAATACTAAATCAGCATACGAAGCAGTACTAGATAACGCATACAATGCAACTAAATCTGCTAATGAACAAATGGTTAGAAGACAAGAGATACTAAGTAAATTAGGTAAAGTTAAAGGTAGAGAATACGCATACCAAATAGACAAAGCTGGAAATGAAACAATACAGTTAGTAAATGGTAAAGATAGACAAGAGGTAGCGAAAGTTACTGCTGAAGGTGCAGTAGAATGGATTGATGATAAATTTGCTAATCGAGAAATCAAAACTACAGCAAAAGCAGTGCCTGATGAATCGGTAAATAAAGAGGAATACTACGCAGAAGCTAAGTTCAATGAAGATGCTGAGCCAGTAAAAGTGGCTAAAATTGAGTCAACTACTAAAGAACAAGTAGTAATTGAACCAACAATGGAGAGTAGACCTGATGAAGTGATTCATAAAGAAGACTACAAAGCTCAAGCTAAATTCACTGAACCAGTTAAAGTAATAGAAACTAAACCTGCTGATCCAAAAGATCCACTAAGAGCAGTGAGAGAGAAGATAGCTAAGTTAGATGAAGTTCTGGCTAGTGAGATAGCATCAGTAAAAGATATGGACGTTAAACAACACATAAAAGACTACTATGCTAAGAAATTAGGTGAACTAAAAGACGATAGAAGCAAATTAAGTACACTGTTTGATAGAATAGAGAAAGCTGTTGATGCAAGACTTGAGAGATTAGAAGGAATAGATACTAAAAATCCACTAGCTGGATTGATAGCATATGCCGATAAACTAATCAAATCAATGCTAAACAAGTTAGATGAACTAAGAACTAAGTTAAGATTGAACAAGAACCAAACAGACAAGTTAGAGAATGAATTAAATAGCTTACTTGGAATGATTAATAAGATTGAACAAGATTACTTGGAGATTAATGAGATTGCTCCTGAAGTTGTGAAAACATCAGTAGGTAAAGTGACTAAATACACTGATACAGTGTACGGTAAACCAATGCTAGAAACTAATACTAAAAGAGTTGAAGCAGTGCAAAAAACAACAAGTAAAGGGTTACAAACTCCTGAAACAGCATTAAATCAAGCTATGGCAGAGTTAGTAGATGAATCGATTGCAGAATACAAAGCACAAGGAGATAGCTTAAGTGCTAAGATAATGGTTAGAAACCTAAAGAACTTCCATATATCAAGTGCAGTACATAGAATGCTAACACAAGGTCAAGATAGTATATTTGTAAAGTTAGGAGCTGACTTATTCAGTAATCCAAAGAAACTGCTGGAAGCACTACCAAAATCGTTCAAAGAGTTCTTCGTAACAGATGAGCAAGACGGTAAAGACTTAATTGAGAACTTCAAAACAATGGATAAGTTCATAAATGGGGTAACAATAGGCGATATATATATGACTGGTGAAAAGATTACTGGGAATATAGATAAGCAAGGATTGGTAATTAAGTATGCTGATAAGTACGTAGCTATAAAGAGACCAATAGAAGCTGGAGATAAGTTACAAAACGTAAATGATAGAACAACATTAATCATAAAAGCAGATAAAAGTAATATACCAACTAACTTAAAAGATTATGAGGTTAAAGATATTTATGAAACGTCAAGACCTGTAGATATACTAGAATTAATAGGTACAGTTAAAGAAGGATCAACGTATAGAAAAATTCACTCAACAAAAATAGTTGATGATAAAGAAGTTAAAACTACTGAATCCCTAAATCCTAAGGATAAAGTAAAAGATAAAAATGGTAAAGTATGGACTATTCAACAGTTTAAAGGTAAAGAAATAAAACTAATAGATCCAAATAATGATAATATAAAAGCTACTAAATCAATTAATGAATTAGAAAGTGTACAAGATAAAGTGCTAGAGATTGATGAACAAACAAAGACTATACTAAAGTTCTACTCAGCTAAGATGATAATTGATACACAAGCAATGGTTGGTAACATATTAAGTATGGATGATGCAGAGTTAGTTAAATACTATGGTTTAACAGATGCTGAAGAAAGACAAACAGTAAGAGAGAATGCTGCTAATGGACTAGTGAGTTCAGCAAGTGTTAGGAAAAGCGTAGGTGCAGAAGTATATCAAGCACTAGGTATTAAATTAGATAGAAATACTCCAGAGTTCACTCAAGAGTCATTCGAATCAGCACTAGGAGTACTAGTACAAGCAATAGCAGTTGATAATGGAACAATGAGTATGGAACAAGAGAAGTTTAAAAATAAGTATCAAAACTTAATTAGTGTAAACACTGCAATGATTGAATCGGATGAGTTACTAGGAATAGGTGGTAATAATGCATTAATCAAAGCAATGAATAAGTTACAGTACTTAAATGAGAACAGAAATAGACCACTGCCATCATTCAATAAACCAAAGCCTATGAGAGATGGTGAAAGATTTGTAATGAATACTAAAATGGTAGTTGATAAAGAGACTAATGAGAAGTTAAATAAGATAGAGGAAATAGCATATACAATAAGTGATAAGATTAATGATTACTTGAATATGCCTGAAGAAGATGTGCTAAAGATGATGGATTATAAAGATGTAGAAAACTCAGGATTACACATAAGTGAACAATCAGCTCAACAAGCTAGAAATGATAAGTTATTAAGAGAATGGGACATACTAAAGACATTTGCTAAAGCAGCAAAAGGTAAAAAGTTCTACTTAAACTGGGGTCAAATGGTGAATGGTAGATACACAATCCTAAGTGACTTACAATACCAAGAAAGTAAATTGCATAGAAGATTTGTAGTGGCTGATAATAAAGAAGAAACTATAGATGTGCAAAATGATGATAATGTACAGATGATGAAAGCAAGTATCCTACAAGGACTTGATATGGATCCAGATAAACTAAGTCCAGAAACAGCTAATAAGAAGTTCGATAAGTTGGTAAAAGTAACTGATAAGGGAATTGAAATAACTCCAGAATTAGATAAAGATGGAAAACCAAATAAGACTCAACAAGCAATTAAAGAGGCGTTCGAAGCTAGGGTAAAAAATAAGTTCAACATAGAAGCAATGGCAGAAGTGTTTGATGACTCAGAAGGACATCATGGATTAGAAGCAGTTGAGTTACTAGCAGATTGGCATAAAGCAATCCAAGGCAATGGTAAGTTCAAAACTGCGTCAAGCGTAGAGATTGATGCAATAACAAGTGGTATGATACTAACATTACTACAAATAGGTACAGATAAAGCTATGCGAATGGCTGAAAAAGGTGGAATATACACTGCTGATAGAATGCCTGCATTAAAAGAGTACGTAAAACACTGGTTAGGAGATGTAACATTTACTCCAGGTGCACTAATCGAAGCCGGTAAAAAACATGCTGCTGCAATAGAAGCTGGTGCAAATGCCACAAAAGAGCAAATAGATATGTTAAAAGGGCAGTCAAAAGACTTGCTGAGCGATGATGTGTTCAAAGACTTATACTCAACAATAGGTGTTGGGATGATTGAAGAGGTACAGGCTTATAAAACATCATTGATGAAAAAGGATGTTAAAACGGATTCAGAAATGATGCAATTGGCTATGCTAGAGCAAATAGGTGAGTTGAACTTAAAGAACATCAGATCAATTGCTAAAAGTCCAGTAATGGTATATATATACGGAGCATCAATAGGTTCAATTAAGAACAAATTGACACATTCATTAGGGGTAGACACATTAATAAAAGCAATTAAAAAAGCAAGTAAAATGCAACCAAAAGTAGAAGAAATGGCTAAATTACAGAAAGAGCTTGATGAAAAGGAAAAAAGAACAGAAGAAGAGTTCAGACAATTAAAAGTTGCTAATGAGTTTATGCTAGATTGGAATAATACTACTAAATTTATAAACGGATTCATACCTGATGATAGAAAAGCATATAAAAATATGTACGGAATGAAGGTAGACACAACAGATATGAGCGAAGCTGATAAATGGCTACACTTAGAAGTTGATGAAAAGACAATTAAAAAAATTGGTGAAGTAATTAATGCTACATTCGGAACAGCAATAGAAAAATCCTTCAAAGATACGTTAGGATTCGTAGATGATAATAGAGATGCTATAAAAGCAGTTGAGATACTAACATTCGAAGCATATAAAGTGTACTTAAGTGAAGCTATAGAAGCTAAATTGGTTGAAAAATACGGTTCAGAAGGTCCTAAAAAAGGCAGAGCTGCACTAAGTAAGAATGACTTAGTAGAGATTAACAACAAGTTAATAGATCAAGGATACGGACATACAATAGTATGGAAGGAAGAAGGCAGAACTAGAGAACAATCACTGGATAAAACTGCTGACAAGGGTGGAATTCACTCAATGAAAGTGCAAGTTGGTAATACTAAAGTTGGTGGTCAAGTAAAAGAGTCAAAAGTAACAGTAAATACAGGTGCTGCACCAACAATATCAATACATGCGATTGATGGCGATTTAATGCTTGAAACACTAAACAGAGAGTTAAGCGGTAAATTAGTAGGTAAATACACTGGTGGAAATATATATGATGCATTCGTACTAGGGTTAAATTATGACTTGTTAAAAGATACTGCTGATACATATAACACTAAAATGATTGAGACTGGATTCAGTAGATCAATACTAGTAGATCAATTAGATAAGTTAGAAAAGATGCTGTCAGGACTTGCTGTAAAAAATAAATTAGGTGAATTTACAAAATCACTAGGATTAAGACCAGAAGGTGAAGGTGCGTCCGATTACACTAAAGAAGCTAATAGATTAGGATTAACAGTTAATACAATGCTAAAAAGATTAGAACAGGCTCAAGAAGCAAATGTTAAAAGGGTAGAAAATAGTGCTAATGGATATTCAGTAGGACATCTATATCAAATGGGTTCAGGAGTAGTGGATGTGCCTGCTGCTGATGCAAGAGCTAAAGAGTTCCCTACAATCACTAAGTTAAAAGAAGTGCTGAATGATGTAATTGCTAGAGATAGAGAACAAACAGCTAAGGACTTTGATGGTAAACTAGAATCAGGAGTAGATTATGTACTAGACCTAAATGACTTTGTTAAGGGTGAAAATGGAACTAAATCAAAAGGCAATCTGGCTAAATTCAACTTGGTTAAAGTTAAATCAAAAAAAGGCTTTGTCTACACTGAGTTAAAAGTTACTGATAAAATGTGGAACTCACTAACTAGCAAAGATACAGTACAAGTAATTGGTGATTTGGATGCAGTTAAAGCTAAGTTGGAGAAAACAGAGTATGGCAAAAGTGGTATAAAAGAACTGAATAAGATTATGGCTATACTGGACAAAACTGAAGCTAATGTGATTGGTAAAGGATTTGTTAATGATAAATCAGCTACACTACCAGCAGATAAAAAGCAAATAATAGACTCAGTAACAAAGTTGTTCAATAGTGCTAATAAGCCTATGCAAGAGCTGATGAGAAGAACTGCATTAGAGGTGGCTAAAACTGCTAATAATAAAACTAAGTTTGAAAGTGTGTTTGCAGAAATAATAAAGGATTGTTAATGGGATGTGGTATAAATGATTATGTGAATAATTTAACAGCAGAATTAGATAAACGTAAAGGTAGTAGCCCTGTGGCTGCTACACTGCTAGAAGAGTTAGAAAAAGTTATGAAGTTAATGAAAGAAAATTGGAAAGAGCCTACTGAAGAAGAAATTGCAGAAAGAGTTATTCAAAGCAATAAGATAGTAGAATCAATGTGGACTAAGCAAGACAATGATATAATAGTTCCAAATGAAGCATTCAAAAAGAATGTAAATAAAAAAATAGAATGTAAGGAATAAGTATGGGTTGCTCAGCACAAGATCAAATAGCAGGTTATAAAGCCATAAATAAAAAGTTAACTGAATTGAATCCAAATGTTGATCCAGTAAGAAGACAACACGCAATAAACAATTACTGGTTAGGCTTAAAAAATAATATAATGACGCCGTGGGAAAAAGAGGTATATAAGAAGTTGGTTGAACAAACTGATGGAGTTGCTAGTATAAGTCATAGTGACTCAAAACAAACAAATGTGCCATTGGTGTTCGTAAAAGAGATTGGTAATGACTATGTAATATACTTAGAAAGTGGTCAAAATTACACATTCGAAAAAGGTAAGATTAAAAGTAAGCCAACTAAAGCAGGTAGAACAGTAGTTCTGCCTTCAATGGAATTAACTAAATACATGTTGGAAGTTGATAAATTAATGCAATCGTTAAAAGATTCAGCAAATAAGCCACTTAAACCTATAGAATATGAGCCAGCTAAGACTAGAGCTGAAATACAAAAAGAAAATGCTGAAGAAGCAGCTAGAATGCTAAGTTCTACAAATGCAGAATTGCAAGAAGAGATTAAAGAGGCTAGGGATGCTAAAGTATTTATTTCAATGCATCCTAGAGAATTAGTATACAAGGAAAGTTTAAAGAAAAAAGAAATAGCAAATAAAGTAAAAAATGATACGTTAAGCCTATTTATGAAAATACCTGAAGTTGCTCCAATAGTTTCTAATAAAGGAATAGATTCATACTATGACGGAATTAATGCTGTGATTAATAACGTTTTACCAACAACAGTTAGATATGATGAATTAATAGCATTTAGTGAAGTAACTATAGAAGAATTGCTTGGCAATGAACCTGTAAAAATAACAACAGGTGAAACAAGACCTGATAAAAATTTAGTATTAGTAACTACTGGTAAAGTATCAGATTCAGATGTTGATGTGTTTACAGAAAAGTGGTATTTAGAAGGGACTGAAGAAGGTAGAAGAATAGCAAAAATACAAGATGAAGATATAAAATATGACACTCTGTTAAATAGTAAAGAGTTCAAAGTATTCAAAGATAAAAATCAAGCTGAAGTTGCTGCTAGATTACTGAATGCAATAAAAGATGTAAATGGTGCTCATACACTGACACATGAAATGATACATGTAGGATCAAGTGCGTTTATGAAAGCGTATCCAGAACATCCAGCAACTAAGAAAGTGTTAGCGTTATATAAAGAAGCACTGGATAGTAAAGATTATATTAAAGAAGTTACAGGACAAACTTACTGGGTTAATAGTGTGGATGAGTTCCTAGCTGAGGCATTAAGCAATCCGGTACTAATAGAGCAATTTAATAATATGTCAACTAAGTATGGCACAAATAGATTAAGTACCTTATTCAAAGAACTAATAGATACTCTGTTAGGAATGTTAGGATTCACAAAAAATGATAGTGTATACCAACACGTAATGGATGGATTTACTGCTATGCTAGAGTACCAATTCAATGATAAAATAATTGAAGACCATAAAAAAGACATAATGGGTAGTGATAAAGATGCTAATATAGGACAATCAGCAAATGATGTAGAAGAAATGGGATTCGATGTAGACTTAGGACAAAACTTAGTGGATATATTCGTAGACTGGTATCAAAATGACATGGATACAGGTGTAATAGCAAGTGATAAAACAGGGATATTCGATGTGTATGTAAAAACACCAGAAGAGTTTGCTGCTAGTGGAACTGTGCTAAGTGAGTTTGAAACACTGCAAAAACAAGTGCTAGATACATACATGAAAACAATGACTGAATTAGATACTGGAAATATGTCAGTAGATATGTTCACAAATGCAACTGAGCAAACTGCAGGTAGCATAAACTTAAAAACTAGAGAGTTGAAAGTAAGATGGAATAAAGCATCAAGATTAACAAGTACAAGTGAAGTGCTGCTACATGAAGTAAATCATTCTATGTCACATCACGTATTCAAAGCCAATGTACAATTGAGAAGATTGGCTGAAGACTTAAGAAATACAGCACTAGGTGCAGGATTGGATTATAAAGTGTTCCTAGAGGGAATAGATAAGCCAACAGCAGATGAAATAGAAATTGCTAAGATGAAGTACGAATACACATTCGATAAGACTGCTAATGTAGAAGAGTTCTATGCATATGCAACTACAAATGAGAGAGTGTATAATGCAATCAAGAACTTAGAGATTAAAACTCCATTGATTAAAGATATGGAACTAGAAGCAGGTAAAAAACAACCATTCAGAATAGTGTTAAATAAGTTAATTAAAGCAGTTAATGAAATATGGCGAATGATGAGTGGAAGAGGAGTTCGTGGAGGTCAGATAATAGCAGATATGGTAACAACTATAGCTAGACTAGATGCTGAAATGCAACAAACTAAAGTTAGAGACTCAATGCAAGATGAGACATTAAGTGCATATGCTGCTAGTAAGATGAATGAATTGGATGAAAAAGTTAAACCAATAGTTGATAAAGTAACAACATGGTCAGATAAGTTACAAAACATGGGTGCTGGGAAACTAAGTAAACACATAGCAAAGATACCAATACTAAATGAGTTAATGGAAACAGGAATTGCACAATACCTATGGAGAACAGTTACACAAGACACTACTAAAGATGGAGTGGCTGATATGTACATGGTGTTCAGACATAGTAAGCAAGTAGTAGAAAAACATACAGCAGACATAAGAAATGGTGTAAAAATGTATGCTACAGAACTGTACAAAGACGTAGATGAAAGAACTAAGAACTCAGTAACTAAATTGCTGTTAGAGGCAGATGGAGCACAATTCGAAGTTGATGACCTAAAAGAATTGCTAAATGATGATACTAAGATTGCTGATGAAATAAATTCAACAATACAAGAGATAAAATCAAGCATGGTGTCAGGTAAGATTGATAGAGAAACAATGAGTCAGATTGAGGGATTGGCAGAATATATGGTAAAAGGTACTGCATCAAAAGTAGATCAACAAATGAATGCATACAACATAGCACACGGAGTTCACATACCAGAATATGATAGTAAAAAGCCAAGGATGCCAGTAGAATTAGTTGATAAACTAGTGTCATTAAAAGCATTGCAAATGACTGATGATGTACATAAGACAAACATAAAACAATTACTAGAACAAGATAATGGTCAAGACATAGTTGATAAGACTGTGAACATGTACAGAGGCTACATAGACAATATGAGAGCAGATGCGACAGTTGATGGATATGACCCAGTGCCAAAAGGTTATACAAAACCTGCTAATGGATTGCTAAGATATGAATTGGTACCAGAAGATCAGATTGCTGCTCAAGAAAGTGTACTAATGAAGTTAGTTGAAAGAAAACCATACATGAGATTAGATGGTCAAGATTACTACTTAATGACAGGTAAAGTTAAATCAGTAGGATTCACAGAAGGTGCGATAGGATTAATCAGTCATACAACTGAAGGAATTCCAGTAAGTGCACTGCTAAGAAGACAGAATGATATGATGCACAAGAAAAAAGGTAGATTGACAGATCAAGAGTTGAGAAAAAGAACAGATAAGATAATAGAGTCGATTGCTAAAGGTGAGACTAGAGGATTGGAAATGCTGGAAGGTAAAACACTAGTACCGGTATACAATCATGCTAAGGAAATAGTGGATTACAGGGTTCAACTAAATAAGTTGGAGCAAGAGATACACTTACCAGATAGAGAAACTGAACTAGAGGATGTGTTAAGTAGTACATTCAGTAGAAGTGTAAAAACAACACTAACTGCATCAGAGAATAAGAACGTAGTAGATACAATTATAAAAAATAGTTATCAAGGAGTACGAGAGAATCCAGATGATTATGTGCTAGTGGAAGAATACACTGAAGAAGATAGATTAAATGGTGTGAAAAGGGAACGAAGACATGATAGATGGAATACATTACCAGATCATACTAAAGATTATATATTCAAGAGAACTAGAAATAAAGGTATACTAATCCACAAGGACTTCGTAGAATTGATGACTGGTGAAAAAGATATGACAATAGGTAACTTCGCTGCGTTTGGGTTCGAGATGAAACAACATCCAGTAGCTAGAGCAAGGTTGATGGCATTAGAGTCATACATAGTAGAGTTGCTAGGTTACTTAAAACAAGAAATGATAGTACTAAATGGTAGTGTACTAATAGGAAATCAAGTAAGTAATGCAATGGTAGCGATGAATCATGGAATAAATCCAATCAAGTACGTGAAGAAATTCAAAGAAAGATGGCAACAGTTAAATGATTACAATGAGAAAGTGCAAATGCTAACTCAATTAGAAGTTGAACAAAAAGCTGGTGGAAAGGTTGATAATAAAATAGCTCAATTAAAGAAACAGTTAGAAGGTAATATATGGGATGAGTTGGTGAAAGATGGTCAATATACTGCGCTAGTGGAAGATATCAATACAGATGCTAAAATGAATGGTCAGTTAGCTACTATGTTAAATGATCAATTAGGTAAAAGTGACTTCGGTAAGATGATTCGTAATGTAAGAGATACACTACATATAGATAGATCAGGAAGCTTCTATGCAACTATGTTAAAAACAGTACACTATGGTGATGCTATAACAAGACAGATAGTAAAAGAAGAATTGGAAGCAAAAGCAATTGCTAGAGATGGCGAGTTAACAGACAAGAATAAAAGACAGATATTAAATTATCTAGATCAATTACTAGTTAACTACGGATACATACCAAATAGATGGTGGGGTTATGCTGATAGGGTGCTAGGATTACTATTCATGAAGTACTACCTAAATCAACCAAAAGCAATAATAAGTGTAATTAGAGGAAATCCAACTAAGACACTACTAATGCAAGGTGCACAGAAAGTGACTGGGTTAGATTTCGCAGATCCATTCAACACATATACAAATAGTGGAATGGACGGATTGGTTTATAGATGGATGCTGGATGATTTACCAGAACATACGATGGAACCAAACTGGATGCACTTGATGCCGAACTTAAGTTCAGCCCTCATCATTAGGTAAATTGGGAGAGGATTGTTCCTCCCTCCAATATAGAAAGATGATTAATGCTACTAAAGCTACTACTTCCATTTACGTTTCCTTACGTGTGTATTGCCTGCTCTAACTATAGGCAGACATATGTATGCTACGTATCCAACAATAAGTAAGATAACCAACTGAAAAGCGTAGAAAGATGCTGCTATGATGATTAATAACATAACAATTAATAATGCATCCTTGATCATCTTCTGGCTTTCTTAATAGGTAGTTTAGGTGGAGATACCAACAAATAAATTGATACTAAAGCTGATGCTATAGTACCTACAACTAAAGCTGCATAAGATCCGCTAAATAGGATTGATACAGCTACTAAACAGACAAAGTCCAGAATTGCATCTGCATATCTGGCCTTGTCATACTTCCATTTGATTACAACTATGTTAAAAAACACAGCACACCCAATTACAATAAATTCCAAATAAACTCCTATAATATAAATATAATAAAACCCTCCTAAGAGAGTTCTATATACTTACCACCAATTAAAGAATGCACCTAAGCCATGCATCCATCCAATTGGAACTAATACAGCACCAACTAATAGCAATACATACTCATGATGAGTAAAGCAATAATAGATGTGGTAAAACCAAGGCAAGATTGCCAGTAATATCCAAAATAAAACTACAATAAATTGCATGTTAATCTCCTAATATTCATTTAAAATAGCTTCAAGCTTAGCTTCAGGACCTACAAAATCAACTGGCTTAGTGATTTTCCCTGCTGCGTTCTTCGAAGATGACTTAGATTCATTAGCTTTAAGTACGGCTTCATAACCGTCTACTTGCATGTATGCATCAATTTGCATTTTACCAAGAGTTCCAATTCTAACAAAATCAAGATCCAATAAAGCATCAAACATTGCTACTTTATCTCCTTGTTCAACTGCAAGTTTAAACTCATTCAATTCCTCCTGTAACATATCAATTTCTAACTGATAATTCAAAGTGTCAGGTGTGTTTCCTCTAACAGTGTTCCAATAGATAGTTCTTTCAATTTGCTCAAAAGATTGTTTCTTATTTAACATTAACAATTTCCTAAAATAGATTTAACTTGAGCTAACTTAACTAAAGTGTCAGCTTGCTCGTTTCTGATTGCCTCTGCCTGATTAAGTGTGTTGTTAATAACAGTTAAAATGTTTACATTAACTTCTGCTAATAAAATAGTTTCTTCCTGACTTAGTTGTGCAAGTTTGCAGTCCAGACATTCATCTGTGCTGTGTGGAAGTTCGTTTATTGATTCTATAGGTTCACCCGTAGATCCTTTAGATTGTTGTCCTATAATATAGTCAAAAACTTCTTCAAGTGATTTAAATGTCATAATATTCCTTTGGTTGGTTGGTTTGGCCTCAGTAGAGGATTCCTGTGGGAGAAAGTCCCAAATAGTAGTTTGTCTCATTTGATAATCTCCAATTCGTAGTTATCTGGATCTGCTTGAGCAATAACTTCATCTAATAGAGGTAGTAATTGCTTATTAAGAGTTAACATGTCAAATGCGTTATCAACTCTAGCTGATTTAATCAAGTGTTCAATAGCATACAAAATTTGCATGTCTACTTGTTGAAACTGCTTTATATACTGCTTAAAAGCAACATTAACATAATCTATGTTTGAGCCTTCTAAATGTTCATACTCTCCACAAATTGGTGCAGGAGTTAAATGAACTCTAGAACGTTTATCTAAACCGTAAGGATCATTAAAAGATGGCCCAGGATTCAGATGTTCAATACGAAGTCGCATAGGCACTTTAATCTTTGACATGAGTGTCCAAATAATGCAAAAATGCTACGTTGGTAAGTACATGTGCTAAATGATGAATGCCTGATTCAGGATCATGAGTTTCCCCAGATCTGAAGGCTTCAAGATGTCTGAACAATGCGTCCATATACCTAATTTCTCCATTCTCAACTAACTGCCAATTGTTAGGTGCGTACTTGTTAGCTCCATACGTCAGAACTTCTGCTAATGCATGAGTAGCTGAAGTTGGGATTAGTGAATACTGCAATTTACCAGTATCAAATTTCATACCTTCTAAAGGTTGATTAGTATTATCCTTATCCATTGATAAGCTCCTTCATAGATTCTGCAACGCATCTAATTTCCAGTTGTGAATGCGAATCCAGCCTCAATTTGAACCAATTGTCCAATTGACTTGGTTGAAATGCTCCCCAAATTTGGGTCATCATTGCTTGCGGCAAGATACGTCTAGCTTCTTCTGGTTTAACACCAGAGTCGATTGCTTGATTGTAGTGATTAACACAAAGTTCAATTAAATATTCTGTTGAATATGCAAATAGTACTTCAGGAGTATCTGAATCATTAGATTCAACAGCTTCCAATTTCCTAGATCTATAAAACTCAAATGCAACTCGTTTACCACTAACATAACGTCTACTAAGTTCTTGCCAAGATACTCTATGACGAACCATTTGAGCACGAGTAGATAGGTCTACGTTGAATAGGAAGACTTTGAAGTTATCACGAATGATCTGAATATCTTCATCAGAGGTGTTCAGATAATTCAATGATGCTTCAGGTCCTACCATCTCAATTAATGCCCTAAGGTTTGTTAATAGATGATCTGCAGATAGCCAAGTACCAAATTTGATAATAGGTACATCTCCTGGATACAATAAAGCTGCATCAGATATGATTTTAATAGCTTGTTGTTTATTAAGTAATACAGGTATGAATTCATAACTAGAACTTGGAAGTCCTCCTGATTCAGCTTGAAGTCTGTCAAATAAACTGATAGACCCGAGTGATTTAGGTGATTGATAACAAATAGATGCTACTTTGGTAATGGCTTGAACTCTGGCTTCATAAGATGAGTTTGCTCTGCTGAAGTCGTAGTGTTCTACGAATCCAGCTAAGCCGTCTAGTACGTTGTCAACTCTGCCAAGTAATGGCAGTAAGTCAGGTTGTAATTCTACATGTGTCATAATTGTTCCTTATCAAATAAATGTAAATCGTTTTGGATTTGTCCCAATTGATAATTTACATTAGAGATTTCCTGTAGAGATGATGCTTTTTCCCTAACGTTTCTGTACTCATCAAACCATATTTCAATATCGTTTTTAACAACATTGAATTGCTTAGGCAGATTGATTTCGTTAAGTCTTCTATCTGTCCAGTACTGGATGAAATGAGTACAAATTGCTGAGTTGAATCCTGGTTCATCTCCTGTTTCCAGCAGATAATTAGCCCAGTTGATTTCTCGTTTAGATACTTCTAAGATATACTCAGAAGCCATATTATCAAACCAACCTGAAGTAAATTCATCCTTAAAGTCAGATGAGTTTCTTAGCTTATTAATAAAGTTTGCTCCTGTAGCTGTGTGCACTGTCATTTCATCAACACTAATTGATAGTAAAAGTTGAGAGAACCCCTGAGCACATTTGTTATGTCCCTTATTTAAACTCCAGCTTGTGAAGAATGAAAAAGGAAATTTAATACCTTCTAAAGCAAAGATTGCTACCAATAATTTAAGTAATAGCCTACGATTAGCTTGAGTGTTTGACCATCCAGCTTGAACTGCTTGAACAAATTCTGTTGCTAAAGCTAATTCATGCTCAATTCTAGTTTTAATCTGTGGATCAGTATATATAATGTTAAGAAATTCAGTGGCCTTAGCTCCATATGCTTGAGTAACTCCAGAGGAGTAACTTAAAGAATGGGTATGTTCCATTGTTGAAATTCTAGAATATAGATACTTAAGCCAAGGATCGGTTACAATCTCCGATAGATACTTAAATACATCAGGTACTAATGAATCTAGTACAGTTTGATACCCAAGAGTCAGTTGAAATTTCTTCATTGCTGAATCAGGGAATTCATACCATCTGTCATTAGTACATGAAACTACATTTAAAAACCACACATTAGCTTCATCAACTTCTGCTAATGATTTGAATTTAGAATCAAATGGAAGATCAAGCCTTCCTATGTCCTGTTCACCGAAAACAAGTTTATGTTCCGGTGAAGGTATTCTGTCTAAATTTATCATAATTAACTTCCACAGCTTTCACATACTTCTTCAGCTTCTGTAGCTTTCTGAGAGTATGTATAATATATAGTTTTTAATCCAAGCTCTTCAGCATAGATTATGTTACTAACTGCTTCGTAGGCAGATTTAGTTGATGTATAGGCTAAAGATACAGATTGAGACATACATAAGAATTTTTGTCTAATTGCTGCTAGCTCTATAGTGTCCTTATTAGATACTTGAAATCTAGTTTGATAGTATTCTCTATTCTGTTTAAGATTAGGTACTACAAAGGGTAAAGAGAAAGTGCCTTCCTGGATAGTTTTAAGCTTCACAGGTGCGTCTACTCCCTCAGTTGCGTTGATACACTTACCTGACGTAGAAGTTGGTGCTATAGCTAGAAGTCGTGAGTTTCTTATGCCATACTTTAATAAGTCAGGTCTCAATAATTCCCAATCCATAAGTAATGGGTAATTAAGATGACTATCTGATTTACCTAATTTAGATAATTCATGAGGAAATAGTCCTTTAGCCCATTTAGTTTCATTGAATACTGGACATCTAGATTTCTCTTTAGCTAATTCAATAGAAGCCTTAATTGCGTAAAAACTGATTTCCTCATACAATTCATGAGTAAGTTTTCTAGCGCCTTCTGAATTCCATAATAATTTATTAGAAGCTAATACATTTGCATAATTAGATGTTCCAATTCCTAGATTTCTATGGTTTAAAGAATGCTTTCTACCTAAAGGGTTTACGTAAAATGAGTTATCTATAGCGTTATCTGCAGATCTAACTAATAGCAACATAAATACTTCTTTCTGAGCAGGTGTTAATTTAACATATTCTGCTAAGTTGATAGAAGCTAGATTACATAATGCTATGTCGCCTTCGAATTCAAATACTGCCTTATCATCAACTAAGCTAGATGACTTCAAAGTAATAGGGTCATATGACATCATCATTTCCTGGCATAAGTTGCTTGCTGGTATAAAACCGGCACCTATGTCTTGTTCGTTAGCGTTGTCAGAAAAGAAATAATAAAGATTGCCTGTTTCAAAAGATGTTCTAACAAATTCAAAAGCTAGTTCTCTAGCATCATACTTACGTTTATGAATGTGTGTGTTTTTACTGTATTTATCATACAGCTCTTTCCATTCCTCACCAAATGAATTAAATAAATCCTGAGTTTTATGAGGGTCCATTAAATAAATGTCATCACCTGCCAGAACAGCTTGTGATAAGTGTCTATTCCATTTTACAGAGTATTGTAACTTTCTAGCTCGGTTTTCATCTTTACCGGATTCATGTTTAAGATGAGCCTTCTCAGGAGATTCGTAATGAAATGCGTCAAAAGTATTTATACATGCTGCTGATCTAGTGTTACCTTGATTAAATCCTCCTACAGTCCATTGTAAAGTTTGTACATATGGCACTGCTCCAGAAGAAGTTCCGTTGTTACCCGCTACATAAGCTCCAGGTGCTCTGATTAATGATGAATCCCAAGCAGTTCCTCCTGAGTACTTAGATTCCTTAGCTAACATATTGATTGATTCAATAATACCTTCCTGCGAATCTGAGGGCCTAACTAAACAACAACTAAATAATGCTGCTCTAGGCTTTAGTGCATTAACTACCTTTGGAGTAGCTTCTGTAACTTGATGATTGGCTAATTGATGATATTTATCTATGATAGCTTGAGTACCATCTTTATACATCAACTGAATTGCTGTTCTCATATATGTATGCTGAGGCAGTTCAAGTAATTGTCCTTTATGTTTGTTGCAATACTTATCTACAAATAAGAATAATCCCCCGAATGTGAATTTGTTATCATACTCTGGTAAGATAGCATCTGATAGAGTTTGTATGTCCAGGGTACTACATAGAGCAGAATCATATAATCCTGCAAGTATACAGTTATTAACTACTGTTTGGTAGTCTGGGTACACTGATCGTTTAACCCCTAGAGATTTTCTGATCTTTAGTAGATATAGGTTCTTAGCAATTTCCTCCCATTGAGGATATAGATCTGATATCATATTAGAAGCTGTGTCAATAACTTCATCGTATAATACTTCTATTTTGATTTTGTTATGTATTTTAATATCTATTGCTTGTAATAATTCTTTAGCAAAAGCTTCAGATCCATTACACGCCCATAGAATTACGGCATACATCTTATCAGGACAGTAGGCTTCAAGTCTACCGTCACGTTTCTGCACTAAGTTAGCTTTTCCTTCTATTGGCGTTATCATAGAACTACTTAGATGCTAATACTGCGTCTTTTAACGCTTTAGAAGCTTTGAATTTAGCTACTGTTTTTGCTGGAACATCAACTGTTTTGTCAGTTCCTGGTACTTTTGCTGTTCTAGCTTTAGAAACTGCTGTTTTGAAGATTCCAAAACCTGATAAGTTTACTTCATCTCCTGCTACTAAGTGTGCAGTGATAGTGTCTAAAATGTGGTTAACAACTGATGTTACTTTAGCTTTAGACGTGTTTGCAAATACATCGTGTAATGCTATTTCGTTGATTAATTCCACTTTTGAAATTTTTGCCATATTTGGTCCTTTGTGATTTGGTTTAAATGGGCTTACATCTGGAGGAATGCCATGGGTTATAGATTACTGTGAATCTTATTACATTCATGGATGACTTCGTCTACCCAGAATTCTGCTGCAATGCTATGTGCTGCTGCCATAGTACGTGCTTGTGTTGGTGAACCCACCTGAGCTAAGATTAATTTAGCTTCATCAAGTTCTAATAGCATAAATTCTGCTACTCTAATTTCCTGTACATCATCGTAAATGTATGTCATATACTGCCTTAAGTTAGTGGATTTCCTTCTACATCACAGTCCCTTAGACCTAGTCCAACAGGTTTAAGTGGTACTCCGTCCTTTGAGAGGGTTTCATACTCTATCTTATACCACTTGTCCTTATACTGCGATTCAAAGTTTGATATTATATCTTTTCTTTCTTTATCAGTTCCTTTAGGCTTAACCTTAAACTCCTTACCATTGTAGATTGCGTTGAATACAGGGTGTCCGTTCTTGTCCACGTTGTATGACAGCAGTTTAACTTCAAGGTCCAAAGTTCCCTTATACTTAAGAACTGATGATGATCTGACATTGAATTGGTAAGTTGCGTCCATGTTGTATATAACTGAGCCCTCAAATCCTGATAACATGTGAATATCATACCAATGAGTTGCTTCCTCATGTGATGTGATTACAATTGGAGTAATACCAATAACATGTGATAATCCAAGAGTTGCGTTCAGTTTACCAAATAAAGTGGATTTGGTATAATACTGTTGATTGATGTTTGGTAATTCAAAGATATGGAACTGTAATCTAGGTGAAAGCTTGTTGGGCTTTTTAACTGCTGATTGAATGTCCTGTAAGTGCTCACCGTGTATGTACAGTTCGCCGTTAAGGCAGTCAGTTTGCAGTAATTCCATAGCTTGCTTGATTTGGTCTTCAAGATGTGGAATTACTGGGTATGTCTCACCGCCTCTAGAAGTTAGTGTTAATTGGTTATCAACTAGCCAATAAGTTCCGTTAACTCCGTTAAGTTTGGGGGTTGTGAATGCTGGATACTTAACAAGATGTTTGTTGTCAAGATATGATTTAACCTTCTGAGGTAACTGAACAGTAACAGGTGCTGATATGTCTGTTGAGTAGCCTGATTTGATCTTATCAACATGCTTGGCCTTTGCCTCAAGGATTGCTTGCTGCTCAGCTGTGGTTTGATTTGCTCTTCCAACGTTCTTTGCAGTGCAAACAGTTGATTTAGATTGCATCTTGCCATTCAGTTGGCCGAACTCAACAATTACTGTGTCACCAATTGCTGATATATTGCAAACTTGGATTGCTGTTTTACCCTGTTTATATAATGTGTCTAATTGCATGTTAATACCTTCTATAAATGTAAAATACTGAACCATTGTCTAGTGTGATTGAGTCTTCTGAGCCGTTGTAAGTGTTTAACAGATGACCTCTGTCGTTTGACACTTGATCTTTTAAGTATTGATCGCTGTCAAAGTATCGGTGCAAATAGCTAGGAACTTCTGATAAAGCGTTTTCCAGTAGATATTCACCTTCGAGTTCGGCTTTTTCATTAGCTTCTTCGTCTGTTAGTACCCAATAGTCTTCATCATCAATTAATGTTTCTGCTTCTTCGTAGTAGATATCCTTCTCGATAGTTAGTGCTAGTATTCTATCATCAAGATCTGGTCTGATGTGTTCTTTGTAAAAATCATAAATAGTACCTTCTTCAGTTCCTTGGAAGATGAACCATTCGTGGCTTAGTTTGTCATCATACTCAATGTAGTTTAAAATTTGATCTTCATCCATTATTTATCACTTTAACAAATTCAAAACAATCATCACAATTATTTTCTATTGGCTCAAGATCAGATTCATCCATATCTAGATCCACTACGTCTTGCCATGAACCTAATTCATCAATTCTATCAGGTTCTACTTCCATTGTGAAGTATTGTGTATGTTTAATTAATAATTTCATCTAAGTCTCCTAAAAATTTGCAATTGATTAATTGATGTCTGTGACGAGTGATTGCCACAAACCCAAGACAAAGTTCGGCTCGTTCTGAATCGGTTAAAGATCCAGGTGGGATTGACATAACTTCACATACAGCTTCGTTAACGTCGTCATCCAACTCTACGATGTCCCGAGTAATACCCTTACTTGTATGAACTGTCATTAATTGGAGGTTACAGTCCTTAGACTTATGGTCCTCAGCGTGGTTGAATGCGTCAATAATATCCTGTCGGTCAAAGTTAAGGGTTAAAGTGATTGCTGATTGTAATTTAGCATCATGCTTGTTCTCTTCCTTCAGATACTTAATAAGACTGATCTCATCACGCTTAGACTTAGGTAATGAACCCCAGTCGTCAATGTCATGCTGTAAATGCTTAAGTTCAGGGTCCTTCTGATCGAAGCCTGGCTTGGCGTATATAATAGCAAGAGGCAGCTTAAACATCTGCTTGAGTTTAGTCTTATGTGATAAGTGATACGGCACATTCTGTTTGTTAAGCTCAATCATCTTCGAGATTAGCTTAGCGTTAGTACGAGTTAAGTATGCTTTAGTAACACACTTAACGTCTGCTGGATATTCCATTCCCTCAAATACTGCGTTTGGTTCAAGATGATTGTGTAAGAATTGCTGAATAGCTGGTGCGTATTTGGAACTAACTCTGAATGATTTAGATAGAGTTAGTACTTTGGCATTAGGATACTTAGCGAATCCATTCTGCAACTTAAGAAATTCGAAGATAGATTGGTTTGGATCACCAACAAATATCTTCTGGTCTGCAGGAATAGCATTGATAATGTCCAATGCTAAACCTGACATGTCCTGGAATTCGTCTACTAGTAGTCTGTCATGATGGTCCAATTGGATTTTGTTGTTCATAACAAATATGTGGAATAGCTTAAGATAGAATGAATGTGTAATTGGCATTCTGCCTTGAGCCATGTGGTTAAGAACTTGCTTAACAGATGGTATTAAACGATACTCAAACAATGGATTCATGTCCTGTTGTTCTTCTGTGTAGGCATCCAGTGATAAATGACTTGATGAACAGTAATCTTCGATGATGTTTAATATATCCCCATCAGTGTTGAAAGGTCGTTTGATGTTCTTTGGAATGTCACGCCAAGTCAAGAATGGCTTAACTGCACCAAGTTTGTACTGCTTAACAATGTGATGATAAGCAAATGCGTGTAAAGTTGAAACAATTGCGTTACTACCGAACTCAGATCTGCCCTCAGCTGCTGCTAGAGAACCAAATACAATATAACGTACTGAATGCTCTGGAAAGACTTGTTTGTAACGAGATATAGCTGCTACTAGGGATGTTGTCTTACTTGATCCTGGCAGTCGCCTTTATAGTCACGATAGGGCTAGTAGGTGAAATTAGTTCGTCGAATATAAGTTGTTGTTCGTCTGTGAATTTTATATTAGTCAATTAAAAGTCCTTGTAAAGTGTGATATAAAATTAAGTGGTTGATTTAGCTGTCAAAAGGAAATTGTGAAAGCGATAACAGCTAAATCAACCACTCCGGAGAGTGATTGGTGATTAAGCTTCAGGTTCTACGTAAGCTGGTGCTGCAGTAGGTACTGGATCTGGCTCAGTAACAACTAAAGGTTCAATAGACTTGATTGGTGAGTCTACTTTAGGTTCGATTTGCTTAGGTTGTTTTAAAATAACAGATGTTGTTCCATCTTCAGCAGTTTCGCCTAATGTGATGTTAGTGAAATCTGGGAATTGTGGGAATGAATTAGCTAATAATGGTGAGATTGCTCTCTTGATTACAGCTGCTGTGTCAGGGTTAGTTAATGCTTCAGCAATAAGTGTGTTTAATTCAGTCTTAGTGATTGAAATAGTGATTTGCGGTTTGATGATTTCCATGTGTAATGCCTTGTTGATATAATTAATTTGTTGGATCATTAGAGATCACCAAAGATTTGTCTAATTCAATTAATGCTTTTCTAAGTTCTACTGACATGCTGTCAATAAGCTTACTGCAATCCCTGATTGCTTTAGAAGATTCCTTAGAGTTGATTAAATTGTATGATGCGATTGCACCTAGAGTTCCCTCTAGTGCGTTCTGATACTGTGCTAGTATAACATTGTTTGATGTCATATTAGTTCCTAGAATGGATTACCAGCAGATTGTGTTGGAGCAGTTTCAGTTGCAGGTACTGATGTTCCTCCTTGAATAAGCTTTAACTCTTGGATACATAATTTGTTAGCTCTATCTGAGTATTTGATTGTAGCGTTTGCTTTAGCTGCTTTAACTGCTGCAGGTAATGCTACAGGTTCAGTTTTCCCAGCTTCTACTTCAGCAATAGATAATCCAGCTGCGTTGAATAATGCATCCATGTTAAGTTCTTGGTTTCTGTAAACTTTAGTTTTAGCTTGGTCTAAAGATACTACATAAGAAGATACACCAGTGAATTTCTTACCGATTAATGCAGTCCATTCTTCGATTGGTTGAGTTCCTTTATCAGGAAACGTAACAGTAGAAGCTTTGATACCTGCTCCGAATTGTGCTGCATCAAGACCACATACTTTCCATAAGTTGTTGATTTGACCAATAACTTTGATGTTGTCGTATTCTGCACCTTCAGTGTCTAAGTAAGTTTTAACTCCATTAACTGAGTATTCTCCAGCTTTAACAACGCCTTTGTCGTCTTTTCCAACTTTTTGTTTCAAGAACCCTGTCCAGTTGATTGTTTTACCTTCAGAGTCCTCTGCAGTTAATACGAATCTAGGAAATTTCCCACCTTCAGATACTATTTCGTATGCTTCTGTAATTGTTAATAAGTGATCACCATCTGTGTTTACTTTAGTTCCTGTTTTACCTAACTTAGCTTTATCAGCTTCTGACATTGATCTTATAATATTGTTAATAATTGACATAATTGTTCCTTGTTTATAATTGATTTGTTGCTATATATAGCGCCTGTTGCTTGATTGTTGATTGCAGTTAATGACAAGCTGTCAATGCTCTAAGAGCAGTTAATAAATCCTCAACTTCATCTGCTGAGTGAGCAGTTAGAAGTTGCTTAAAACGATTGGCGTTAGACTCGGTTTGTTCCGAGATATCAATGTCTAGCGTATCCTCGACAAGTTCTTCGAATTGTCTACGAGATAGGTTAAGAATGTATCCTGGTTTGAAACTGAATTCAGCTAAAAGTTTACGAATGTCCTTATTATTCATTTGCATAAGCCTTCCATAATGCAGTAGCATATAATAAATTATATTCTTCATCTTCTATAGCTTCTACTTGAAAACTGTCTGCATCAAATCTTGATGGATGTAGTCCTGATGGAGTGCAGTCTGACATAGCCATAACTAAATCTTGATCAGACATAATGTCAAGTTGAGATTTAGCTAATTCTAAAACTTCTGCTGTGGATGTTTCAATGGGAACTTCTATATGTACAAGATCTTGTTTAAGGAATCTAATAGATAATTGTTTATTCATGATGAACTCCCATAAGTCTGACAACATCTGCTGCTGTGTGACCATCCCATTGTGGTGCAGACTCAATAATAGGCACTTTGAATAAGTCCCAGTGAGCTAACTTATAATGATACGTGAATTGACCTGACGGTGTGTTAATACCCACAATGAAGTATCCAGGGAACATTTCTCCGTCGTCATGTCTCGCAGACTTCCAAGATAAGTTGGAATAGGCATTAAATAATGCTGCTGATAGATACATTCGTTGATTATAGAGTTCGTTAAATGTGTGGTATTCATCTGAGAATTCAGATATGGCATAACCTTCATCTTGCCAAAGAGTTAATAAGTGTTCATTAAGTTCTTCTTTATTCATTTCTTGCCTTTCAAGTCAAACCTCTGTGGAAATTTGACATAGTTATTAGATGTTTGCATTGGTTTGATGTACAAAAATACACTGAGTAGTAGGGATAGCATGCTATACCTCTACTAACTTGCCATTCACAACTTGTTTTTTCTTGTTTAAAACTTGTTCTAAATCGTCGATTGACTTTCTAGGGATTTTGAAGAATCCATCTACCATCTTAGTTTTAGTTGTATTAGATTGATCAAATACATCTGCTTCGAAGTAGAATTGTCTGTCTTCCATAACAGTTTCAACAACAGTTGAGAATGATTCTTCAATGATGTTAGTATGTTCCTTACCTTTAGTAGTAACATATCTTTTAGTACCTGGTGCGTGTCCTACTCTAGGTGGATAGTGTGCTGATACATATGCAAATTTACCATAAGTTAATGTGCAAGTTTTAACTGTTTCAAGAACTTTAGTAATTGCGTTATTGTATGCATTCCAGATATCGAATCCAGAGAAGTGCTCTGCAGCCCATCTGTTGAATAATTTAGTCATAAGAGTGAATGTGTCCAGAAAGATTCTGTCACATTTGTCGTATGCGAATACTGAAATAAGGTCTTTGCAAATAGTGTCCACAAGTTCGATGTCTTCTACATTGAATCCGTGGTAGATCTTTGCAAATTGTGAGTCATCCTCACTGATTGGTTTGTTGTCGAAGTTAAAGATAACTGTCCTAGCCTTCTCCTCATCAGATAAGTTAGCAAATGCCATAGATTTACCAGAACCTGTTTCAGATGCTAATAAAACTGGATAATGACTTGTTAGCTTTTTTCTGTCAGCTAAAGCGATGTTTTCTAAAATCATTAGTTGTCCCTTGTGATTACTGCACCAGTTAAGAATATGATGATTCCTAATAATGCTGCATTAGTAGATCCAGTTAAAGCTGAGATAGCAGCCATACCTAGTACACATAAGTCGATATACTTGTTGATGTTTGTTAATTTGGGTAAATTCATGTGTGTTTCCTTTGTGATTTGATAAAATTGATTACTCTACGTTGTATTTCATCCTGTGATTTGGGTATTAAGAATCTGCTATTAACATAATTAATAACTCGTTCCAACTGTTCGTCTGTGAGTCCATAATCAAGGCACTTATAGGCTGCGTGTAATAGATTACTAGTTCGCCTGCCTTTGGTTGCTGATTGATAGGAATCAAATTCGTGTAAGATATCTGTAACATCTGCTGATGGGTCAAGCAGCCTGAGACTTGGGGATTGTGGATCAACTATGTAATCATCAACAACTAGTGTTGAGCCTATGAAGTTGGATACAATCTGTGAGTCTGCATAAGCATAGAACTTCTGTGCTGGTCTGCTGGATACTGGGTCCATATCAGGGATTAATCCATTGGACTTGATTCCAGTAACTAACAAACGATACTCGTAAGCAGTTACAGGTCGGTTCAATGGGATTAATACACGATACTTGTAGATGTTGTTTGGGTCACTTGTACTAGCAATAATACATTGGAGGTCCTCTGCAATAAGTTCAGTTAAGCGTTCAGCAATTGATATGGATGTATGGTCAACATCAATAACAACAAATAATGCTTCGCTGCAAATGTTGGCAGTTAGCTGTGTATATCCAAGGTAATTCCAAGGGCTAAATATATAGTCCTTGTTAAGCATGTGTACAAGTGCTGAGAACTCACATTCAACAAATCTGGAGTAATACTTGATATCTGCACGATCGGACTTAGAAAGTCCTGTAACGTCGCGTACTGATAAGGTTACTAGCATAAATTAATCCTTGTAAGGTTTGGATTCATTCCATTTGCCTTCAAAGAAAGATTTCTGCTCACCAGAAATTATAAAGAATGCTGGGTTTAGCATATATTTATGTCTACTAACACGTCTGATTAAATCCTTCTTGTACATAGTACCAAAAGCCTTCTGAAATGTGTTAAATGCAATACTATCATGTGCTGCTGGATCAAATTCAACAGAATCAGGAGGTAAATGTGCTATATAATTATATGAGTTAATAGATTTGTCCCAATGTATGTTGTCCTTTAATAGTTTAACTAATCGTTGCTCCTTAGAGTTCAGATTAACCATAGTATCAATAAAGTCAATGCCTTCAAATTGCCAATCCGGTTTGGTCCCCTTATCGGCTTTGTTAACTAATGTCTGACGACCTACCATATAAAAGCTCCTTTGCTGTTCTCGTTTTGTACGTTTAATAAGTTCTTCATTACTTTTTAAGGTAATTTGGGTTATACTGTTATTCTTCAATTGAGGAATCCTTGCTGTTAATTTTGTCTCAACATAAGTATAGCAAATGATTCCTTAAAGTTTGCACAAATCGTGCAATAAACTTCAATAAATTGCCTAAATCATACCATACCACATACGTTAACGATGGTCTTGGCAAGACTTTTCCTTATATAATATAATTAATTAAACTACAAATTGTTAAAAGGTTCAATAAGATATTGTTCCTTGATGTGCTCAGGAATTGACTTCTGCAAATTAGAATTGATCGAATCAACTATATCTACTACCTTCTGCTTATCAACTCCGTGTACATACATGTCATAAACAACAGATGCAAATAACAGGATTGGATTAGAACTAACGTCTAGCATTTCTATTAGGATTTGCTTGTGGGCTAATATGTCGTCCTTAATATACTTCTGAACAGTTGCTGGTGCAGGTTTAACAGCAGGTTTAGTTGCCAATAATGGAATATCTGCTCCAGACGCAAGGTTGCCCAAGATCCCACTAACATCAAATAATATAGCACCATCAGTTGCTGATAATACAATTGAGTTTGCGTAGCCGTAAGTGATGTGGTCAAATTCACAATGCTCTGGCAATACCTTAAGCATTAGTTGATTTGCAATAGACATAGTTACATACTTATATTCGGCTTTGCTAATGACTGTGTTAATAGGCAGAATGATTGTGAATGTATGCATGTTGTTCGAGTCCGTAGACGTAGCAATATAATGATGTGTGTTAGCTAGGTACTTGTTGATCATTTGCATAGACAAGAATGATTCGTTAACAGTAAATGTAACAAATTTGGCTGTGTCATGTGCAAATGGGTTAAATGAACACTGGATAGACAGTAATTGACTAAGTGCTGACATTGGTTTATCAACAGCTATGTTTGCTATTGGCCTAGTCGTAACATGCCCTTGGCAAGCTCTGTATGTATAAGATGTGTCAAGGTTCTTAACTGCTGGCACAAATATGAATGCATTGGCTTTGTCGTTGTACGATACAGTAGCAACTCCTTCAAGTTTGCTGTTAACTGGCTTCAAGAAGTTAGTTAATGATTGGTTAGTGATTTGTTTAACGTTGATATACCCCTTAGTGATAGCTTTATCAATTGGTAATACATTGTCAAAGAATCCCTGTTGCCAGTCGTTGATGAATAGCTCATAGTCCTTCAGTTCCAGTGTGTTAGCAAATCTGGTTAAATGCTGTGCTGTGTAGTCACAGAAGTAGATTGCTGCCTTAAGTGTGTCTGCGTTGATTATTCTGGTGTTAGAAGCAATAGCCCAAGTAGCTGCTATACGAGCCATCTTGAATGCTCTACCAGACATCTCGATACCCTCAACTGAGTCGCCATCCCTAAGTAATAGAGATTTGCTAAGTTCCTGAGTGTATGATTTGTAATCATCATAGATTGCTGATGCTTCCTCGTCAAACATGATAGATGAGTCAAAGTGTAATGCTTTGGCACATTCCAATAAGTGTTTGTTGATAGACTCTGTGTACTCCTTCAGGATAACACGTTGTTCAGCTTGGATTTGACGCTTCTCTGCAGGAGATTCAGGTATGTACTCATTCTCGAATTCCTCCTGAGCATTGCTGAATACAACTGTGATACGTCTGGCTAATGATGTTGTTAACATAGGCACAAGTAATTTACGAACGTTACCTTCAGTGTAGAATGGTGCTGGAGAGCTGATACCTAATAAGTTAGGAAACATGCCTTCAACAGATTCCTCCTTGGCATCCTCAGTCTTGAACTCAGGTGCAACGGATTGCCCCATGTCGTATAGGATTGAGAATAGTTCAAGAACATCAACAATTGTTGAGTTTGATTGGATAGCTAACAATATCTTCAAGTGGAGACGTTACTTCCACTTCGAGCTTTTAACTCGCTTATAGTCTCCTATAAGATGAGAACATATCTTAATCTATTTAACTACATTTTTTACATTTCTTTATAGGTCTGCCTATAAGATTTGTTTTTTTCCATACTGTATTATTTCCGCAAACAGAACATTGACAATCTAACATTTGAGTTCCTTCTTCAAAGAAGTAATCTTGTATTAGCCAATGGTCTTTAGTAGTTCCTTTTAAAGCTTCTAAAGTACGTATAGTACGTTCTTCTCCACCTTGTTTAGTCCTACACTTAACACAACCTTGAGATTTACCATTTAATAATAGGTTTTTGTCTACTACTGACTGATTATTGCAACCTGTACATGTTACATTTAGAGTAAATCTAAACATACCTTGACCGCCTATAGGTTCTTTCGCATTAAAAGAGTCAACTCTCCATAAACCGTATCGGTTATTAATCATGGACTTTATTTGTTCTTCTATAGCTTCATGTACTTTAGCAGTTGTTGCATTACCTCCTTTAGATTGTGCTTCAAATAATCGTCCTTGTTTTTGGGCATGGATTAAATTTTCTGACTGAGTGCACCATTCTAAGTTGGTAATGTGGTTGTTTTCTCCGTTATTGTCTATGTGATTTACACAAGGCTTATTCTCAGGATTTGGTATAAAATAGATTGCTACCAATCTATGTAATAGATGGCGTTCAATTCTTCCGTTGTCCTGAAATACAGCTCTTAAGTATGTTGTTTGTGGTTGGATAGATTTGTCAAGTTCTAAGTATATTTTATTTCGTTTAGAGTAAACTCTGCCAAAATTAGTAACTGAGTACAAGGTTTCATATCCTTTAATGTCTTTATGAATTTCTTTCATATGTTCTCCTATAATGTGTTAAACTAATTATAGCAGAAAATACTTATTTGTAACTTAAATAGATTATTCCTATTTCTTCCCCATTTTATAACTAGGGGGTCTACTCCCTTACGGGATGTTCGTTGAACGTTTATCGGTAAATTAATACTACGACACTTCGCTGCTGATTTTCTCTATACTATAGATTTTCAGGGTTCGCTATGTCATTTCTGCATAGTATCCTACTATAGTCCTATCGAGACGTTCCAGCAATTAAAGAATTTTTTCTACATACTTTCACAAGTATGAGGGGCTTAGTAGTTAACCCAATTCACTCGCGAATAATGACTTGATACCAAATGATGATTTAGCCATTCTGTTAAGTGAGCT
>JACCEC011083153.1_pt1 | contig 32618 bp, 32 predicted proteins | sample 7450121 | NCBI WGS metagenome assembly JACCEC01 (sample SAMN15323455, study PRJNA562643) | freshwater metagenome | isolation source: river surface water | place: USA:Blue River Watershed | collected 2017-08-18 | reverse complement strand
TTGATGGACAGTTGCAGCGTACTCGTCGTAGAGATCTTCATGAGCATCCTCTCGCGCAGTGAACTTAACCAGCAACTCATTGAGGTAAAAGCCACACAACAAAGCATCGCCCACCAATGGCGGTACACCACCCAACCACTCAGCCTTAGTCATAGTTCGAAGCTCACTCTTACCACTCCAAGAAACTGCCAAGGGTTGGAATCTTTGTAATACAGGTCTTAAAACAGAATGAGGACGTTTAGCTCCCTTAGCAATGAGCGCCATGCGCCCATATGAGCGCGTGAAGACATCTAATATGAGACTGGTCTCTTTATAGGGAATGCTATGAAGCACAAAGGCTGGCTCGTCTAAAACACGGGTCGCCATCGTTATACCTTTTACTCGATGCCCTGCTCACGCAGAATGACACGATCGTCAGCCCAACCACCCTTAACCTTGACCCAAGTTTCTAAGAAAACTTTACCGTCAAAGAGTTTTTCCATATCCAAACGGGCTTCAGTTGAGATGCGCTTTAGCTTTGCACCCTTCTCTCCAATCACCATCGCTTTATGGCTGTCGCGATCCACCAAAATAGTTGCAGCGATGCGGCGCATCGTGCCGTCCATTTTGAATTGATCAATAATGACAGCGCTGGCATATGGCAACTCATCGCCTGTGTAGCGGAATACTTTTTCACGCAATATTTCTGCGGCTAAGAATTTTTCACTACGATCGGTCAACATCTCCGGATCATAGATAGCCTCTTGCTCTGGCAAGTAGGGCTCCAAGAAACTCAATAAACGCTTCACATCATCGCTATTTTTTGCAGTCATTGGGATGATTTCTGAGAATTCAAATTTCTCACTCATCTCTCTCATGAAAGTAAATAATTTTTGATCACGATCTTCAGGAGCATCTGCTCTAGAAGCAAAAACATCTAATTTATTCGCCAACAAAACAACTGGGATATTTTTTGGCAAAAGTTCTAAAACTTGCTCATCCGCTTTACTCCAGTACCCCGACTCCACCACAAAGCAAATCACGTCTACATCAGCCATGGTTGTCTTCACCGTGCGATTCATGACCTTATTCATCGCATTGTTGTATTTGGTTTGGAAGCCTGGCGTGTCTACCAAAATAAATTGGGCTGTACCTGTCGTTTGTAAACCCAAAATACGATGGCGAGTGGTTTGGGCCTTGCGAGAAGTAATGCTGACCTTCTGACCGACAAGAGCATTCAGTAGCGTTGACTTGCCAACGTTAGGACGACCCACCAAGGCAACTGTTCCGCATCTAAATGTCATCTAGCTTAAGTCCTTATATTCTTGATATGAATTACTCTGATTTCAACTTCAAGTTAAGTTGATCATCAGATGGATTACTTGCAGTAACTAAGGAAGCCTTCTTCTTAGTTGCTTTTGTCTTTTTTGGTTTACGGCCACTTTGAGAGACCACTTTTTGCGCAGCCTCTAAAGAATTCTTTGCAGCAACTTGTTCAGCTGCTCTTCGAGATGGACCTTTACCGTTCAGAGTAATTTTCAAACTAGGTATCGAACACTCCACTTCAAATTGTTGATTATGAGCAACGCCTGTAGTTGCAACAACGTTATAGATTGGCAATGGCAATTGATGACCCTGGAGATACTCTTGCAATAGAGTTTTATCATCCTTACCCAAAGTCCTTGGGTCTACATGCTCCAAAATTTGTGAATACCATTTACGCAGTACTGTCTTAGATGCCTCGAAACCAGAGTCTAAGAAGATAGCTCCAATAATTGCCTCAAAAGTATCCGCCAGAATGGAAGGTCGTTTAAATCCACCACTCTTTAATTCACCCTCACCCAATCTTAAACAATCAGATAGTTGAAGTGCTTGAGCAATCTCATACAAAGCTTGCTGCTTCACAAGATTGGCGCGAACACGTGACAAGTCACCTTCATCAAGATCGGTGTAACGCTCATAGAGCATTTCAGCAACAGTACAGTTCAAAACAGAATCGCCTAAGAACTCTAAGCGCTCATTGTTTTTCTTGCTATGGCTACGATGGGTTAAAGCTTGAGTCAGTAGCTCTGGCTTTTGAAAAATATATCCCAAGCGCTCCTGAAGAAGTTTGATGTCGACAGGTGGGCGCGGTGTCATATCAGCCTTTGGTGCTTTACTCACTCAAAACGTCCAATACGCGTCAGGTCGCCTAGATTCATCCAAACAAAGAAGGCTTTACCTACTAAATTTTTCTCAGGCACAAAACCCCAGTAACGCGAGTCTGCTGAGTTATCACGGTTATCACCCATCACAAAGTAATGGCCCGGTGGCACGGTACATGTGACGCCAGCAGAACTGTACTGACAGTTTTCTGAATAAGGGAATCGATCTTGAGTAAAGATGCCGCCAGAGCGCTCTGGATGATTCAAGATGCTGTATGAATAAGCACCCAATTCTTTAGGCAAAGTTTCGCGATAAAACTTGGCGTAGCCCATCGACTCAGGATCTAAAAAATCTGGCTTGGCTTCATAGCTGAGTGGCTGACCATTTAAGCTCAATCTCTTATCTTGATAAGAAACCACATCCCCCGGCAAAGCAATCACTCGCTTGATGTAATCAACTGACTCATCCTTAGGGTAACGGAAAACAACAACATCACCTCGCTCAGGAAGGTTCATATCAACAATTTTTTTATTGATCACCGGCAAACGAATGCCATAGGTATATTTGTTAACCAAAATAAAATCACCAATCATCAATGATGGAATCATTGATCCTGATGGGATCTTAAACGGCTCAAATAAAAATGAGCGCAAGAAAAATACAGCAAAAATAACAGGGAAAAAACTCGCGGTGTATTCCAACCAAAGAGGCATGCGATCAATGCCAGCTGCTCTTCTTTGAGGTGCAAAGACAAGCTTATCAGCCACCCAAGCTACGCCCGTAATTACAACGAGAATAAATAGAATCAGCGCAAAGTTCATTACTTGTCCTCTACCTGAAGAATCGCCAAGAAAGCTTCCTGTGGAATCTCAACGCTACCCACTTGCTTCATGCGACGCTTACCTTCTTTTTGTTTCTCTAATAGTTTCTTCTTACGCGTGATGTCACCGCCATAACACTTAGCTAAAACGTTCTTACGTAAAGCCTTGACGTTTTCACGAGCGATGATGCCGCTACCAATAGCAGCCTGAATAGCCACATCAAACATTTGGCGTGGGATAATCTCACGCATCTTAGCCACCACTTCACGGCCTCGATACTGACTATTACTACGGTGAACAATGATCGAAAGTGCATCGACTTTTTCACTATTGATCAAGATGTCAACTTTGACGACATCTGATGCGCGATATTCTTTAAATTCATAGTCCATCGAGGCGTAACCGCGAGAGATAGACTTCAAGCGATCAAAGAAATCCAAGACGATTTCAGCCATCGGCATTTCATAGGTCAGCTTGACTTGGCGACCGACGTATTGCATGTCCATTTGAATGCCGCGCTTGCCAGTACAAAGCGTAATGACTGAACCAACATATTCTTGTGGCATGAATAAGTTCACCACCACAATTGGTTCCAAGATCAACTCAATGCGACTAGGGTCAGGCATCTTTGATGGATTATCAACAACCAGTTTTGACCCATCTTTTAATTCGACTTCGTAAACTACTGTGGGAGCTGTTGTAATCAACTCCATGTTGAATTCACGCTCGAGACGCTCTTGCACAATCTCCATGTGCAATAAACCCAAGAATCCACAACGGAAACCAAAACCTAAAGCCTGAGACACTTCAGGCTCATACATTAATGCAGCATCATTGAGCTTGAGCTTTTCCAGTGATTCGCGCAAAGCGTCATATTGATTAGACTCAACTGGATAAAGTCCAGCAAATACCTGTGGCTGAACTTCTTTAAAGCCAGGCAAAGGTTCTGAAGAAGGTACTCTGTTTTGCTGACCTGGAGCGTGCGTGACAGTATCACCCACTTTGGCCGCTTTTAATTCTTTAATACCAGCAATAATGAAACCCACTTGACCTGCAGATAACTCCGAACGATCAACAGATTTTGGCGTAAAGACACCTACGTGCTCCACCAAATGTTGCGTACCAGATGCCATCAACAATACTTTGTCTTTAGGCTTTAATGTACCGTTGATCACACGAACCAACATCACAACACCCACATAGTTATCAAACCATGAGTCAACGATCAAAGCTTGTAATGGAGCAAATGCATCACCTTTCAATGGCGGTACTTTTTTAATAAGGTCTTCTAAAACATCTTGAACACCTAAGCCAGTTTTAGCAGAGCATGACACCGCATCGGTGGCATCAATACCAATCACATCTTCAATTTCTTGTTTGGCGCGATCAGGGTCAGCCTGCGGCAAATCAATCTTGTTTAAAACGGGTACAACTTCAACACCTAACTCAATAGCTGTGTAGCAGTTGGCAACAGTTTGAGCCTCAACACCTTGACTCGCATCAACGACTAATAGAGCACCTTCACAAGCAGATAATGAACGGCTGACCTCATAAGAAAAGTCAACGTGGCCTGGGGTATCAATTAAGTTCAGGTTATAAATCTTGCCATCGAGGGCTTTGTAGTTCAGCGCAGCGGTTTGGGCCTTAATCGTAATGCCCCGCTCCTTCTCAATGTCCATAGAATCAAGGACTTGCGCTTCCATTTCACGGTCAGAAAGACCGCCACAAAGCTGAATAATTCGGTCGGCTAGGGTCGACTTACCGTGGTCGATATGGGCAATAATAGAAAAATTACGTATGTGATCCATGGATTCCTTAAAACGGCTTGCCGCAATGCAACACCATATTGCACTGCAATAAGACGCCTCTTTCCTCTATTGTAGTCGGAACGGGAAAATAGCCCCAAATTCCAACTAAGGTGAGAGAAACCTGGGGTTATTAGACTAAGCTTGTTTAAATTGGGGCTTATGAACCTGGTCTTACAGGCACAACAATCGTGCTTTCAGCTCTTCTGATAAATACAGCCACAGGCCTGTTTTTAGGCAAAGCCTTTAGGGCAATATCAAACTGTTTTGCTGTGATGATATCAACGTCACCAATTCGGACAATGACGTCACCCACTCTTCCGCCAGCTTTTGATAAAGGGCCGTCATTCAGAGCCTGAACTTCTACACCAGATTTGATGCCTAATTCACGACGCTTAGCATCTGTTAAATCTGCAACAGCTACACCAAAACTATTATTGGCGGTTGCATTTGAGTCAGGCTCGGCTTTCTTAGCAGCGACTTTTTCATTTGGCTCAAGATCTGCCACCACAACACTTAACTCCTTTTGACTACCTTTGCGCCAAACTTGGATAGGCGCCTTTGTGCCAGGTTTTGTATCGCCAACAATACGAGGCAAATCAGATGATTTATCAATTAAGCGCTCATTGAAACTCAAGATCACATCACCCGCTTCAAGACCTGCTTTATCAGCCGGCGCACCTGGCTCAACGTTACGAATCAGCGCACCACGTGCTTTAGATAATCCTAAGCTTTCAGCAACATCCTTACTAACTTCTGCGATCGCTACGCCAATACGTCCACGACTAACTTTGCCGCTAGATTTCAGCTGATTTGATACGCGCATAGCTTCATCCATCGGAATCGCAAATGAGATCCCCATGTAGCCACCTGAGCGAGAAAAAATTTGTGAATTGATGCCAATCACTTCACCACGAGTATTCAATAAAGGGCCGCCAGAGTTACCAGGGTTCACAGCAACGTCTGTTTGAATAAAAGGTAGGTAATCACCTGTATCACGACTCTTTGCAGAAACAATACCGGCTGTCACAGTGTTCTCAAGACCAAATGGCGAGCCAATCGCAACAACCCATTCACCCACACGCACCCGAGATGAATCACCAACTTGTAAACGTGGCAAGGCAGTTGCGTCAATTTTTACAAGTGCCACATCAGTACGTTTATCAGCACCAATCAACTTGGCTTTGAATTCGCGCTTATCAGGCAATGTGACATAAATAGTTGTGGCACCTTCAACAACGTGTGCATTCGTCAAAATAAATCCATTACTTTCAATAATGAATCCAGATCCAACACCACGATTCTGCTCTTCTTGCTGTGGCTTTCTGTTGTTAGGTCCTTGCTTAGGCGTTGGTAACGGAATACCAAAGAAACGACGGAAGAATTCAGCTTGCTCTTCATCCAAGCCAGGCAAACCAGGGATGCCCTGCTGTGCTTGACGCACATTCACTTTTTCTGTTGTACGAATATTGACAACAGCAGGATTGGCTTTTTCAACTAAATCTGCAAAGTCTGGATAAGCTCTTAAAACTGGTGCAGCTGGTGGAGCACTTGGGCTAGCTGTGCTGCTGCTTGCATTTTGCGCCCATACTGAAGTGATTGACGTGCCAGTCACGACCATCAAAATACTGAGCAAACCAATTGCAGATAGTTGTTTTTTCATCATAGTTATTACTTTAGATCATTAGTCGGCTCTTTGCTGAAGAGAGCTTAAGCCATTCTCAGAATGGGGGTTCTACAAACAATAAAGGCCTCCAAGGAGACCTTTATTCAGCTTTAATAAGCATCTATAGCTTTAACGGCTTAAATTTTACGGAAAACAATCGTTCCGTTTGTACCGCCAAAACCAAAGTTATTCTTCACCGCCACATCAATCTTCATATCGCGAGCGGTATTGGCACAGTAGTCCAAATCACACTCAGGATCTTGATTAAAGATGTTGATAGTTGGTGGAGATTTTTGATGATGCAAGGCCAAAACTGTGAATACTGACTCCAAGCCACCAGCACCACCCAAGAGGTGACCAGTCATAGACTTGGTTGAGTTCACTACCACGCCTTTAGCAGCGGCACCCAAAGCAGCTTTGAGAGCCTCAGTTTCATTCTTATCACCTAAAGGTGTTGATGTGCCATGCGCGTTAACGTAATGCACTTGATCTGGATTAACGCCAGCGTCTTTAAGTGCATTAACCATACAACGGCGTGGACCATCCATATTAGGTGCAGTCATGTGATAAGCATCACCACTCATACCAAAGCCAGCTAACTCAGCATAAATCTTCGCACCACGAGCTTTAGCATGTTCATATTCTTCAAGAATCATGACACCAGAGCCTTCACCTAGAACAAAACCATCACGGTCTTTATCCCAAGGGCGAGAAGCCGTTGCAGGGTCATCATTACGAGTTGAGAGTGCACGAGCAGCTGCAAAACCACCTACCCCTAACGGAGATATAGTTGATTCTGCACCGCCAGCAATCATGACATCAGCGTCACCGTATTGAATTAAGCGCGCAGCCAAACCAATACTGTGCAAACCGGTCGTACAAGCCGTCACAGCAGCAACGTTAGGACCCTTAAGGTTCAAGTTGATGCTGAGATGACCAGAAATCATATTAATGATGGATCCTGGTACAAAGAACGGTGAAATACGACGTGCGCCACGATTAGTGTATTCGGTGTGGGTTTCTTCAATCATTGGTAAACCACCAATGCCTGAGCCCACCATGACGCCAATTCTTTCAGAATTAGCGTCTGTGACTGTTAAGCCAGAATCGCGGAAAGCTTGAGTACCAGCGGCAATACCATAATGAATAAAGGTATCCATATGGCGAGCTTCTTTAGCGGGGATGTAATCCTCGATATTGAAACCCTTTACCTCACCGCCAAAGTGCACGGCTAGACCAGAATGATCAAACTTTGTGAGGGTTGCAATACCACTGCGACCCGCCAACAAATTCTCCCAAGCCTCACCTACTGTGTTACCTACAGGTGAAACCAAGCCTAGTCCGGTAATGACGACCCGGCGCTGTCCCTTCAACTGGCTCACAGCTAATTAGCCTTGTTTGGACTTGGCGAAATCGATAGCCAATTGAACAGTAGTGATTTTTTCAGCTTCTTCATCAGGAATTTCGATGCCGAACTCATCTTCTAATGCCATGACCAATTCAACTGTGTCGAGAGAATCAGCACCTAAGTCATTAACGAAAGATGATTCATTCTTGATTTCAGCTTCGTCTTTACCTAATTGCTCAGCTACGATTTTCTTAACGCGTTGTTCGATGTTATCCATGTAATCCCTCCAGGGGTTGTTGTAAAAATGTTGAAAATAGATTTTATCAGCTTATTTGGCCAATTTAGTTCAAAAATAGTCCGCCATTCACATGAAGTGTTGTTCCGGTGATATATCCGGCCCCTGGAGACGCTAAAAATGCTACCGCATGGGCAATATCTTCAGGAGTTCCAAGGCGTTGCAGTGGAATGTTAACTTTTAATGAATTTTGTTGATCTTCTGAGAGGGCTTTGGTCATATCCGTGTCAATAAAGCCAGGAGCCACGCAGTTAACCGTAATATTTCGGCTACCAATCTCACGGGCCAAGGCACGGCTCATACCAGCTACACCTGCTTTTGCCGCGGCATAGTTAGCCTGTCCAGGGTTGCCACTGCTACCTACAACAGAAGTAATATTAATAATTCGACCGCCTTTGGCCTTCATCATTGGGCGTAAAACGCCGCGGGCCAAGCGGAAAACAGCACTTAAATTGGTATCAATCACTGAAGTCCACTCTTCGTCCTTCATGCGCATAGCCAAGTTATCTTGAGTAATACCAGCGTTATTCACCAAAATATTCAAAGCGCCGCGCTCTTTAACGATTGAGTCAATCAAAGCATCACAAGCTGCTGCGTCATTGACATTCAATACAGCACCTGCACCGCCAGTTGGCTTTAATGCAGCATCGATATCCTTAGCGCCAGATTCACTGGTTGCTGTGCCAATCACAATCGCACCTTGTTTAGATAATTCCATCGCAATCGCACGACCAATACCGCGTGATGCTCCAGTTACTAAAGCAATTTGTCCTGTTAATGTGCTCACAAGCTCTCCCAACCTATTATCTGTAATGAATTAGAGTTTTAATCGTCAATATTTACGCTTTAATGACAGCCATCACTTCAGCCATCGTGGCAGGATCATAAACGGCTAAACCATTCAAATCGCCATTAATACGTTTTGTCATGCCAGCCAAAACCTTGCCTGGGCCACACTCAACCACATGTGTCACACCTTGAGCGGCCATGGCTTGAACTGTTTCAACCCAGCGAACTGGTGAAGCAGCTTGTCTGACCAAAGCATTTTTAATCGCAGCTGGATCCTTCAAGATGCTCACGTCCACGTTATTGATCACATCAATACGAGGAGCTTGGAATGTTTTATCTGCTAAGTAAGCCTCTAACTTTTCAGAAGCTGGCTTTAACAATGAAGAATGGAATGGAGCAGAAACAGGCAGAGGTAAAGCACGCTTAGCACCAGCTGCTTTTGCTAATTCGCAAGCTTTTTCTACACCGGCTTTTGAGCCAGCAATCACTACTTGCGCTGGCGCGTTGTAATTCACGGCCTCAACCACTTCATTTGTAGCCGCTTGTGCATCTGCACAGGCTTTACGAACGGCATCATCATCCAAACCAAGAATGGCGGCCATACCACCCGTACCTACAGGTACAGCATCTTGCATAGCTTGAGCACGGAAACGCACCATGGGTACAGCATCTTTAAATGCAATCACGCCTGAAGCTACCAAGGCGCCATACTCACCCAAACTATGACCAGCCATCACTGAAGCTTCAGGACCACCCGCAGCCAACCAAGCGCGATAGCAAGCCACACCTGCCGTCAACATCACTGGCTGCGTATTAGTTGTTAATGACAAAGCTTCAGCAGGACCTTCAGCAATTAACTTTGCAACATCTTCACCTAAGGCTTCTGAAGCCTCATCCAATGTTTTCTTCACTTCAGGGTTATCACCCCAAGCATTCAACATTCCAACAGCTTGTGAGCCTTGACCTGGGAATACAAAAGCAAATTTCATTAACGTTCCTGTTATCTCAAATATTGATTGAATCTTAGTATTTAACGAGGGCTGCTGCCCATGTAAAACCACCGCCCACACCTTCCATCAGAAGATGCTGACCACGTTTAACTTGACCCGCACGAATAGCTGTATCTAAAGCTAAAGGAATAGAAGCTGCAGATGTGTTGCCGTGATCATGCACAGTAACAACAACGTGATCTCGATCAATCCCTAATTTTTTAGCAGTACCTTCCATGATGCGGATATTGGCTTGGTGAGGAATCAACCAATCAATATCTGCTGGCGTTAAATTAGCTTTTTCTAAAACTTCTTGCGCCACTTGCTCAAGAACTTTCACAGCCAACTTAAATACAGCTTGGCCATCCATCACCAAGAAAGCAGAGCCTTCTAAAGCACCATTATCTGTTCGACCTGGCACGCACAGGATGTCACGATGACTACCATCAGCATGCATGGCAGTTGCCAAAATACCTGGCTCATCACTTGCGCCAATTACAACAGCACCAGCACCATCACCAAATAACACACAAGTACCGCGATCTTTAAAGTTCAGAATACGAGAAAAAGTTTCTGCACCAACAATCAAAATCTTTTGATACATACCGCTTCGAACGAAGTTATCCGCAACAGCTAATGAATAAGCAAAACCAGAACAAACAGCCTGCACATCAAACGCGGCGCAGCCATTTTTAATGCCTAACTTATCTTGCAATACACACGCCGTGCTTGGGAAACCGCCCAAATTATCTGGTGTTGATGTTGCCAAAATAATTAAATCAATATCATTGGCATCAATACCAGCAGCTTCGATAGCTTTTTGAGAGGCCTTTAAAGCCAAGTCACTAGTGAGCTCGCCATCAGCAGCAAAGTGACGAGCACTGATACCGCTGCGAGAAAAAATCCACTCATCACTTGTTTCAATACCATCTTTTGCCAACATTTCTGTAATGTCAGCATTGGTGACTTTATTGGCAGGCAAATAGCTACCAGTACCTAAAATTTTGGCGTATTTTCTTTGGCTCAAAGCTTGAGTCATACTGCCCCCTGATCTTGTTGAGCAACCGCTTGAGTCACTTTAAAAGCCTCAGCTACTTTGCCCACCATATTATTTTTTGCACCCTCATAAGCTCTGCGAAGCGCAGTCATATAAGCTTTCTTATCTGCAGAGCCATGACTTTTTAATACTAAACCTCGTAATCCCAAGAGTACAGCGCCGTTGTAATTACGATGGTCGACACGATTTTTAAAACGCATCAAAACAGGTAAGGCCGCTAAGGCCATTAATTTGGTCAACCAGTTACGACTAAATTCTTCTTTAATCAAACCAGAAATCATATGAGCTAAGCCTTCAGTAGTTTTTAAAGCTACGTTACCAACAAAGCCATCACAAACAACAATATCTGTTGTTCCTTTGAAAATATCATTACCTTCTACGTTGCCATAGAAATTGAGGTTACTTTGACGAAGTAATTCACCGGCTTCTTTAACAACCTGATTACCTTTGATCACTTCTTCACCAATATTAAGCAAACCAATAGTTGGGTTAGAAATGCCGTCAACTGCTCTAGCCATCACATCTGCCATTTGAGCAAACTGTAACAAGTGAATTGCTTCGCAATCAGCATTGGCGCCCAAATCTAAAACTGTTGTGCCGCGACCAAATTGATTAGGCATTGGGGCCGCGATCGCTGGGCGATCGATACCATCGAGAGTTTTAAGGACATAACGAGAAATAGCCATCAAGGCGCCGGTATTACCTGCAGAAACTGCGCCGTCAGCCAAGCCATCTTTAACTTGTTGAGCAGCAACACGCATGGAAGAGTCTTTTTTCTTGCGAAGAGCGACTTCAATTGAATCATCCATCGTCACCACTTCAGAAGCATGGACGACAGTAATCCGCTCCAAAATATCTGGAGACACCTTAGCCAACGCTTTATTAATTAACTCAGCGTTACCAACAAGTCTTATTTTTAAGTCTGGCAACTCGGCCAGAAGGTCTGTGCTGGCAGGTATTGTGACCACTAGACCGTGGTCTCCACCCATTGCATCAACAGCTAGCGTGACGCTCATTAAGATTCTTGATTAAGAAAAAAGCGGCTACACAAGGCGCCGCTTAATCTTTTTCCCGTAGGAGATTAGTCGTTCTTAGTCTTAATTACTTTACGACCACGGTAGTAGCCATTTGGGCTAATGTGGTGACGTAAGTGCGCTTCACCAGTCGTTGGCTCAACTGCCAATGAAGGTGCAGACAAAAAGTCGTGTGCGCGGTGCATGCCACGCTTAGACGGTGATTTCTTATTCTGTTGAACAGCCATGTTTTTACTCCTAAACGAAGCAGAGATTCTAGCACAAAATCATTGTTTTTTGAGCTTTTGTAAGACGGCGAATGGATTAGGCTTCTGAATAATGATCTCTTCTGACCCTGTTTTTAGCTTTTTTGAGACCTTTTCCAGGTCTTCGGCTTTGCACTCCCCTGGGGCGTGTCTAGCCGATAAAGGTAAGCTAAGTAACAACTCGTCTTCAATAGTATCAATTAAATTAAAGGTTTCTGAGGCGACTAAAGCATCTTCAGCATCCTGATTTTCCTCATCCAAATCCCAGTTTTCAGCCTCTTCTTCTGTGTCAAATAAGATGTAATCACGGTCTGAGTCAATGGACTCCATATAAGGCTGGAAACAAGCCTGGCAACTCAAAGGTAAATCCACCGCCAAACGTAAGTGCATGTATTGCAAAGGAATCCCGCCTAAACGCTCTTCAAACCAAGTACTGATCTCCCAGTGCACTTGAGAAGGCTTTAAATTGCTATCTGAAGCGATTTCCTGTGACAATCTAGGGAAAGAAGATAAGTCCAAAGCCCCTTGACCGAGATAAGTCGTCCCTGACTTCAAATCAATCGATTGAAGATCTTTAGGATTATTCGGCAAAATGTGGGGTGTTGTTTTATTTGAATTCATACCGAAAGCATAAATGAGCGCAGTCCCTAGCCCAAGCAATTTATCTACAAAGTTAAAAGAAGAGCCGAAAAAGCTCATTTTGGCCTCCACATCTAAATACAGAAAAGAGCTGCTATCTCGTTTAGGGCTTCCCTTTACCTGTGTCTCCCCAGAAGTGGATGAAAAACCCCTTCCCAATGAAACCCCTGAGCAAATTGCCTTACGCTTAGCAGAAGCAAAAGCCTTGGCCATTTCAAAATTGCATCCAGACGCTTGGGTGATTGGGTCAGATCAAGTAGTTGATTTACATGGCGCCGCTATGGGTAAACCGGGTAATCATGAGCGAGCGATGGCTCAGCTACAACTCTTACGCGGAGAAACTGTTCGATTTCATACAGCCGTTTGCTTAGCAAAAGGCCAGGAAACAAAAGTAACGAATGTTGTAACAGAGGTGACATTTAGAAGTCTCAAAGACTCGGTTCTAGAAGCCTATTTATTAGCAGAGACTCCTTATGATTGCGCCGGTAGTGCAAAGTCTGAAGGTTTAGGGATCTGTCTTTTAGAGCGCGTTCAAAGTGATGATCCAAGCGCACTCATTGGCTTGCCACTTATCACTGTTTGCTCACTTTTACGTGATGCAGGCTTTTCAATTCCAGGATAACTATGGCCGGCATTCTTTACCTCATTCCAAATACGCTAGGCGATGACGCCAGAGAAGATCAACTATCAAGAGTTCTTCCAATTGATACGATTCAACGCGCTTCCCAATTACGCTATTGGATTGTCGAGAATGCAAAAACTGCAAGAGCGTTACTAAAAGCTGTTTCCAGCCAATCACCTCTCATTTGCACAATGCAAGAAATGATGATGACTGAGTGGCGTGGGCCAGGCAAAGAGCAACAAGGCAAAGAAACAACTGATTTAAAAAAGCTATTACAACCACTTCTTGATGGTCACGATATGGGCTTGATGTCTGAAGCTGGATTGCCAGCCATTGCAGACCCAGGCTCTGATATTGTGAACGCAGCTCATCGTTTAGGGATTACTGTTCGCGCACTCGTCGGCCCCAGCTCACTATTGCTCGCTTTGATGTCGAGCGGCATGAACGGTCAAAGCTTTGCATTTCATGGTTACTTACCAGTTAATCAAGCTGAGAAAGTGAATGCACTCAAGCAACTGGAACAAGAATCCAAAAAGAAACATCAAACGCAGTTATGGATTGAAACACCCTATCGCAACGCGGCCATGATTGAAACCATGCTGCAAGGTCTTCATGCCAACACTCAAATATGCGTAGCAGCAGACTTGAGCTTACCAACTGAGTGGATCAAGTCTCAAACAGTTGCTTCATGGCAAGCGGCCATTAAAAAAGAGCCTGGATTGCTCCAAGCTCTTCATCAACGACCCGCTGTGTTTTTGTTGCTGGCTTAAAAGTTTTTAATTGCCATAGCGCAAATGTTCATTGCGCAATAGCACCTTAGTAGCACCCTCACCCACCGCCGCACCAAAACGCTTCGCTACACGCTCTGCCAAATTTTCTTTGGTTGTGTAATCAACAATCTCTGGCGCCTTGAACACGTCTCTGGCCACCATATCAATATTACCCAAAGCATCAGTAAGGCCCAGGTCAATACTTCTTGCGCCATTCCAAACCAATCCACTGAACATCTCAGGCGTTTCTTTCAGGCGCTTTCCTCGGCCATCACGAACCACCTTAATAAATTGATCGTGAACCTCCAGAATCATCTCTTGAACAAAAGCTTTTTGCTTAGGATCTTCTTTTGAAAAAGGATCCAATAGTGCTTTATTTTTTCCAGCAGCAATCACGCGACGCTCAACACCTAATTTATCCATCAGACCAGTCACACCAAAGCCGCTCATGATCACACCAACAGAGCCCACCAAACTTGCTTTATCGACATAAATTTTTTCAGCAGCAACCGCAACGTAGTAACCACCTGAAGCACAGATTTCCTCTACAACAACATGCAAAGGCTTTTCTGGATACTTGGCACGCAGACGCAAGATCTCATCATGAATAATTCCAGATTGAACAGGAGACCCACCCGGACTATTGATACGTAAAATCACGCCAACACTTTCACTATTTTCAAATGCGGAATTTAATGAAGCATTGATAGCTTCGGCACTTGCTGGACTATTAGGGGCGATCTCTCCGTGCAAATCCACCAAAGCTGTGTGCTTACCGAGCGAGGCCTTACCGCCAAAATCCAAATCAAATAAGTTAATAGCAAGACCCACAAATACCACTAGGGTCATTAAACGAAGAGCAGCCCTCCAGCGACGCCCTCGTCGCTGCTCCTTCATGTTTTCCAACAAGAGGTGCTCTAGAGCCTGACGTTCCCATACTTTTTCATCTGACATGCAATTTCTTTCTTAAGAATTTTTTGTTCTATTTTTAGATTGTCTGTTATTTTTAAAATCTACGCATGTAGCGCTAACCAATCGGACAATTCTTGAACATTTGAAACACAAGCTTTTGGGTTTTCTGTTTTTAAGACCTTAAGAGGGTGCGCCCCATAAGTAACAGCTACAGCATCAGCGCCAGCATTATTGGCCATGAGTAAATCGTGAGTGGTATCACCAATCATCAATACTTTTTCCATGGGAACCATCAATGCTTCAGATAACTCCATCAACATCCCAGGATGAGGCTTAGGGAAAGTTTCATCAGGTGTTCTGGTGTCGGTAAAGACATCATGCAGATCATGGAAACCTAAGGAACGCTCCAAACCTTTACGACTTTTGCCAGTTGCAACTGCCAATAAATGCCCTTTGTCTTTCAGTGCATAAAGCAATTCTTTTGCTCCAGCAAACAAACTCAACTCATGATCTTTAGTGAGGTAGTGAAAGCGGAAACGGTCCACCAACTTAGGATGATCTTGGACTGAAAGAGTGGGCACTGCTCTACGAAGCGATTCTTGCAAACCTAAACCGATCACATGACTGGCCATTGAGTCATCCGGCACAGGTAAATCCAAATCTCTACAAGCATCTTGAATGCAACGAACAATCGTTGGGGTGGAATCCATCAATGTTCCATCCCAATCCCAAACAATTAATTCGTATTTCAAAATTGACCTTCTATCTTTAACTGCATTAATCAAATAATTGGATTTTCTAAAACCCCAATACCTGCGATTTCAATTTTCACAGTGTCGCCTTTTTTCAAGAATCGTGGCGGCTTAAAGCCCATACCAACGCCGCTTGGTGTTCCTGTAGCAATAACGTCACCGGGATAGAGGGTAATTCCTGCAGATAAAGCTTCGATAATGGTTGGAATATCAAAAATTAATTGTTCTGTTGTTCCGCTCTGACGCAATTCACCGTTTACCCAACACTGAATAGAAGCATGGTTTGAATATAACTCATCAGCAGAAACCAACCAAGGACCCATTGGACAGAAAGTATCTAAGCTTTTACCCAAGTGAAACTGAACATGCTTAGCTTGCAAGTCACGCGCACTCACATCATTAATGATGGTGTAACCCCAAATATGCTTCAAAGCATCTTCTTTTTTGATGCCCTTCCCTTTTTTAGCAATGACAACCGCCAACTCGGCTTCATAGTCCATCTCTTGGGTCACCTGTGGGTGACTATCAATACCAGCCTTGGTACCGATCACTGACTCTGGCACCTTACTAAAAATAACTGGGTGTTTTGGCAGATTAGCCATGGCACCTTGAGCATCCCCCAACTTGCTATCTTTAATTTCTTTGACGTGATCGAGATAATTCTTACCAACGCAAAAAATATTTCTGCGTGGCTTTGGTATCGGCGCTAACAGGCAAACCTCGCTCAACTGGAGTGCTTGGCCAAGCGGTGGCAAATCCTTGCCATCCGCCATCATTTCAATAATTGCTAAAGCGCCAAGATCAGCTTGATCTTCTGGAAGTTGATAAGGGCTCACGGTTTTAAGATCCGCCGAAACCACCCCAACATATCGCTTAGTTTGATACTGAAATGCTGCCAACTTCATATGAGCTCCTTGTGAATATGTTCTATCTTAATTCGATTCAAACTTTTCGAATGCTTCGGGTATTGGCGCTTCAAATGTCATTTTTTGTTCAGTTTTGGGATGTACAAAAGACAGGTGTCTTGCATGCAAAAGAAGGCGCTTGGGCCTTAGTGCTTTGTCCAACTCTTGGTCACCATATTTGTCGTCTCCCAAGATAGGATGACCATAAGCTTGTAAATGCACCCTAATTTGGTGAGTTCGCCCTGTTTTTAGCTGAGCTTCCACCAAACTGCATAAACCATCAGAGTAATTCGCTTTGACGCGGATATTGGTATGGCTTAACTGACCGCCATCACTAGCGACTCGCACCCGCCTCTCACCATTCGGTAATAGGTATTTCAAAAGCGGATATTTCAAGGGAATAGATTTACCAGAAACCGGTAATTCACCATGAACTATTAATAAGTAGCGTTTTTCCATCTTCCCTTCACGAATCTGCTCATGAAGATTGACCAAGGCACTGCGCTTTTTAGCCAACATCAAAACACCTGAGGTATCTCGGTCTAGACGATGAACCAATTCCAAGAACTTAGCGTCTGGTCTTTGGGCTCTCATGGCTTCAATCAAGCCTAAAGAGACCCCAGATCCTCCATGAACGGCAATACCAGATGGTTTATCTACCACTAAAATGCTGTCATCTTCATACAAAATATCTATTTCTGAGCTTATCTTGCTAGAAAGATAGTCATTTGTAGGGGTTTTAACTTCAGAAACTCGAATCGGAGGAAGGCGTAAAACGTCACCTTCTTGGATTTTTTGACTGGCATCCGCTCTTTTTTTGTTAATTCGGACCTCTCCGGAGCGAATAATTCGATAAATATGGGTTTTTGGCACGCCTTTGGCCATGCGAAACAGGAAATTATCTAGCCTTTGGCCAGCTTCCTCAAATAAAACAACGTGTTGGGTTACCGAATTACTGTTCATATGTCATATAATGACCTATCTTGCTGCGCAATATCAAATTTATGATTTGAAAGTCGTGCGCCAAGCTCGGTCCGGAATAGCCGAATGATATTCCCAGGGTTCGCCTCTCCCCTGAAGCAACGAGACGCAAGGTTGGCTGGCATAGTGCCGCGAACTGCGAAACAGATAAAAGAATTTAGGCGCGCGCTGACCCGCAAATAAGAATAAGTCAGCGAGCGTAGTGAAGTAGTCATCACAGAGGATTGTCTCGCACAATCACTTCTATTCCGTTTCGCGCCCCGCGATGGCTGCCTGGCCGCAGTACGGAGTTTTATATGAAAAGAATGTTGTTTAATGCTACCCAACAAGAAGAGTTGCGTGTAGCTATCGTTGATGGTCAAAAACTCATCGACATTGATATTGAAACCACTGGGCGTGAACAACGCAAAGGCAATATCTACAAAGGCGTGATCACACGCATCGAACCATCCCTAGAAGCATGCTTCGTGAACTATGGTGAAGAGCGTCATGGCTTCTTACCATTTAAAGAAGTTTCAAGAGCTTATTTCAAAGATGGTATTGATGTTAGAAATGCAGGCATTAAAGATGCCTTGCGTGAAGGTCAAGAAATCATTGTTCAGGTGGAAAAAGAAGAGCGTGGCAATAAAGGTGCTGCCTTAACTAGCTTTATTTCACTTGCGGGTCGTTATTTGGTTTTAATGCCAAACAACCCACGTGGCGGTGGCGTATCTCGTCGTATTGAAGGCGAAGATCGTAATGAGCTACGCGAAGCCATGAGTCACTTAACAGTACCGGATGGCATGAGCATTATTGCTAGAACAGCCGGTATTGGTCGCACTGCTGAAGAATTACAGTGGGACTTAAGTTACTTGATGCAGCTTTGGACAGCTATTGATGAAGCTGCTGGTGGCAACCAAGCCCCTCTATTAATTTATTTGGAATCTAGCTTAGTTATTCGCGCTATTCGCGATTACTTCCAGCCAGATATCGGCGAGATCTTGATTGATACCGATGAGATCTACGAACAAGCCAGCGCATTTATGTCTGTCGTGATGCCTGACAACATGTCACGCGTCAAACGCTATCAAGATGATGTGCCCTTGTTCTCTCGTTTCCAAATTGAACACCAAATTGAAACAGCCTACTCTCGCACAGTGTCATTGCCATCAGGTGGCGCGATTGTGATTGACCATACAGAAGCCTTGGTTTCTGTAGACGTTAACTCAGCCCGCTCAACACGTGGTTCAGACATTGAAGAGACAGCGGCTAGAACCAACTTAGAAGCTGCCGACGAATTAGCTCGCCAAATGCGTTTACGTGACTTAGGCGGTTTGATTGTGATCGACTTCATTGATATGGAGTCTTCTAAGAATCAAAAAGATGTGGAGCAACGTTTAAAAGATGCTCTTCGTCACGACCGTGCTCGCGTTCAAATGGGCAAGATTTCACGTTTTGGTTTATTAGAGCTGTCACGTCAACGTCTACGACCTGCGCTTTCTGAAAGCAGCAACGTGACATGCCCACGCTGTAACGGCACTGGCCACATCAGAGATACAGAGTCATCAGCCCTACAAGTTCTTCGCATCATTCAAGAAGAAGCGATGAAAGAGAACACAGCAGCCATCCACTGCCAAGTTCCAGTTGATGTTGCAGCATTCCTCTTAAATGAGAAACGTGCTGAAGTTATCAAAATTGAAAGTCGCTTCAAAGTGAATGTCTTGTTATTGCCTAATAAGCATTTAGAGACACCTCATTACAAACTTGAGCGTTTGCGTCACGACGATCCTCGCTTGGATGATCCTAAAGCTAGTTATGCCATGGCTGAAGAAGCCAGCAAAGAACTAGAATCAGACACTATCTTGAATCGCAAAGCTGAAGAAGCTAAGCCTCGTCAAGAAGCGGCTGTAAAAGGTGTTCGCCCAAGCCAACCTGCACCGACAGGCGTATCACGCCCTGAGCGCAAGGCGGCTGGCGAGAAAGAATCTTCTGGTGGTTTGATTGGTTTCATTAAGAAACTTTTTGGCGCCAAGGAAGAGGCTCCGGTTGAAAAGCGTCCAGCACGTGAAGGTCGCAATGATCGTAATGGTCGCAATCGTAACAACCGCAACCGTAACCGCAATAAGAATGAGGGTGGCGAGCGCAACTCAACACCTCGTGAAGGTGAAGAGAAGGCTGAAGGTAAAGAAGCACGTCCTCAGCAAAATCGCAATCAACGCAATCAGCGTACCCCACGTGACAATAAGCCAGAAGGCACTCAAGAGACTAAATCTGAGCCAGCTAAAGATGCTTTAACTCATGGAGAGCAAGCGCCCAACAATGCAGTAGATGGTGAAGATCGTCCACGCGGTCGTAACCGTCGCGGTCGCAACCGTGGTCGTGATCGTGCAGATCGTCCTGAAAACGCTGGTGAAAGCAATGGTGCAGAAGTTATTCAAAACCAAGTTGCCCCGACAGTATCTGGCATTGATGCTGGCGTAGATTCTGGCAAGGTTGTTGCATCAACTCAAGCGGTGACACCGACTCCAGCTGTTGAGTCTTCAGTTACTAGCGCGGCAGCCCCTGTAGTTACTACACCAGTTGCTACACCAGTTGCTGCACCTGTGATTGCTGCAACACCTGAAGTGATTGCTCCTGCAAAACCAGCTCCGTTACCAAAAGTTGAATTCCAACCATTACAAGCTTCTGAATTAAATTCAGTGCTTGAATCAGCAGGTATGGTTTGGGTAAATACTGATGGCAACAAATTAGCTGAAGTTCGTGCACAAATCGCTGCTGAGCCAGTGATTAGCCATCCACCACGTCAACCAAAACCACCAGTTGAGTTATCAACTGAACCAATGGTTCTTGTTGAAACTGGTGGTAAAGAACAAAAGATCGAAAAGTAAACTTAGTTCTACAATGGGGGGGATATGTCAGAAAGAGTCATTCCCCTCATCGACGAACGCCAAAGAAAGATTGGTAGTCATGTGCCGGCCATTCCGGCACAACTATTAACACCCAATGGGTTATTGGCCGACACTCGCGGCCGCACTCTTCATGATTTAAGAATTTCAGTAACAGACCGTTGCAACTTTCGTTGCACTTATTGCATGCCTAAAGAGGTGTTCGATAAAGATTACCCCTATCTCAGTCATGGTGATTTACTCAGCTTTGAGGAGATTACCCGCCTAGCAAAAATTTATATCGAACATGGTGTTGAGAAGATTCGTTTGACGGGTGGCGAACCCCTCTTACGCAAACATATCGAAAAATTGATCGAAATGTTAGCTTCATTAAAAACATTAAGCGGTCAGCCATTAGATTTAACGCTCACAACGAATGGCAGCTTATTGCGTAAAAAAGCACAAGCACTAAAAGATGCTGGCTTATCACGCATGACAATTAGCCTCGATGGCTTGGACGATGTCACCTTTAGAAAAATGAATGATGTGGACTTCCCTGTTGGCGATGTTTTAGATGGCATCGAAGCAGCTCGTGAAGTTGGCTTTAAGAATCTTAAAGTGAACATGGTTGTCAAAAAAGGTACCAATGATCACGAAATCATTCCGATGGCCCAATACTTCAAAGCTAGTGATGTCACACTACGATTTATTGAGTTCATGGATGTAGGTGCATCAAATGGCTGGAATATGTCAGAAGTGCTTCCATCATCAGAAGTTATCAGGAAGATCCACGAAGTTCTTCCTTTAACTAATATTGACCCCAACTATCCGGGTGAGGTTGCCGAGCGCTGGAAATACATTGATGGCTCTGGCGAGATTGGAGTTATCTCTAGTGTGACCCAAGCGTTCTGCAAAGACTGCTCTAGGGCTCGCTTATCCACTGAAGGAAAAATGTATCTGTGTTTGTTTGCAACCGAAGGTCACGATCTCAAAGCTTTACTTCGTGATGGTCGCTCTGACTTAGAGATTAGCAATGCGATCGCTCAAGTTTGGATGCAGCGGACGGATCGTTATTCAGAGCTTCGCGGCTCACCTGAAATGGCCAACAAAACCAAAGTTGAAATGTCCTACATCGGTGGTTAACTGTTTTCAAATCGTCTGACATGTATTTTTTATTGAAGAAAACTTTATGAGCAAGTCCAGCCTTCCAACACTCAACTCAGTTGTTACTTGCTTGTCAGACTATGACCCAGAATCACTCAAGGTCGATCAAGCACTTCAGATCGTTAAAGATTTTGTTCGGCCAAGCGCTGAGACTCTCACCACTGAAACTGTTGAAATTTATCAATCATTAGGGCGCGTTTTAGCCAAAGATATTATTTCTCCTATCAATGTTCCAGCTGCTGATAACTCAGCCATGGATGGTTATGCATTTGCTGGCAGCTCAATCTCTACAACAGATAAAACATCTCTCAAAATTATTGGTAAGGGATTTGCTGGCAATGCATTTAGCGGCAATGTGAACGCTGGTGAGTGCGTCAGAATCATGACAGGCGCCATCATGCCAAGCGGATGTGACACTGTTATTCCTCAGGAGTTAGTTGAGCTTAATGGTGACGATATTCACTTTGCATCTACTTCAGTCAAGAGCGGTGACAATCGCCGACTTCTAGGAGAGGATCTCAAAGAAGGTAGCCCTGCATTGTTAGCAGGCAAGATCGTACGTCCATCAGACTTAGGTTTAATTGCATCTTTAGGGCTTGGCAAAGTAGATGTCAAACGCCGCCTACGAGTTGGCTTTTTTTCTACCGGTGATGAGCTGCGCTCCATTGGACAAGCATTAGATCCAGGCTGTGTTTATGACAGCAATCGTTACACTTTATTTGGGATGCTAAGTCGTCTCGGTGTAGAAATTGTTGATTTTGGTGTTGTGCGAGATAACCCTGAAGATATGCGCCGCGCTTTTTCTGATGCGGCTGCACAGTGCGACGCAGTTATTACATCCGGTGGAGTATCGGTTGGTGAAGCGGACTACACCAAACAAATTATGCGCGAATTAGGTGACATTGCCTTTTGGAAAATAGCGATGCGCCCCGGCCGACCGATGGCATTTGGATCAATTCAATCAGAAGATCATCAAGCAGTTTTATTTGGTTTGCCGGGTAATCCAGTTGCTGTCATGGTGACCTTCTATCAATTTGTTAGATATGCCCTACTAGCTATGTCAGGCGCAAGCGAACTTGCTCCGATAACCATGAAAGCCCAAGCGCAAGAAAATATTAGGAAGCGCCCTGGTCGGACAGAATTTCAAAGAGGCATCATCACATCGAATGAATCTGGTATCAATACAGTTAGCATTACCGGGGCCCAAGGATCAGGTGTTCTGCGCTCCATGAGCGAAGCCAATTGCTTTATCGTTTTAGAGCACGACCAAGCCAATATTGCGGCTGGCGAACTGGTTAACGTGGTTTTATTCGAGGGTCTTTTGTAATCCTGGGTCTTGTCCCTGCACTCAAAATTTTAAAAAATGTGTTTTTTGCACCAAATAAGATATTGCGTCGCAACAAGATTATTTAACTTGGTATAGAATTGCGCTTATCCAAAATTCGCCAAAACCCTGATCTAACTAAACAAAAGACCATATGCCAAGCAACAAATACACCAAAAAAGAAGTTGTTTACGTAGATCCTCTACACACAGCTAAAACGCTGGTCTTGGTTTATCTCAGCTTTTCAGTACCAGTTGTTTTGCTTGCTCTCTTTGTTGCATTTATCAGAGATGGTGAATTGCCAGGTTTCACAGTGATCTCAGCATTGATCCTCAACGCCCTCGTTGGATTTGGTTTGTTGTGGTTGGCTTGTAAAGTTTATAACTGGGTAGCTGATCGCTTCGGTGGCATTGAAGTAGCCGTTAGAGACACTCCTGCACCTGAAATTAAAAAACCAACTATTCAAGACTAAGATTTCTCTTAGCCTTGAATCCCCTAATTGCTTAGCTGAGCAAATTAGGTGGGGTCTTACCGGCAAGACCGGTTAAGCAGTTTTTAATTGCCAACTCAATCATAGCTCTTCTTGTTTTCTCTGTAGCGCTAGCGATATGAGGTGCCAGAACAATATTATCCAAAGCCAATAGCTCTGGTCTTACTGTGGGTTCACCTTCAAACACATCGATACCAGCAGCAAATATTTTTTTCTCTTTGAGAGCTTTTGCTAAAGCTAGCTCATCAACAATTCCACCGCGAGCAATGTTCACCACTGTGGCTGTAGGCTTCATCATATTTAATTCTTTTTCACCAAAGAGATGGTGATTTTCTGGCGTGTAAGGCATCACCAAAATAATGTGATCAGATTCTTTTAATAAAGTTTCACGATCAACATATGTAGCACCACATTCTTTTTCAAGTTCTGGTGATAAGCGTGAACGATTGTAATAACGCACCTTCATACCAAAACCCAAAGCTCTTCTAGCAATCGCTTGGCCAATACGCCCCATACCCATAATGCCAAGAGTACTGTGATGAATATCCATAGCCAATGGCGTGTCACAAATAGAAAACTTCTTCCATTGCCCTGCTCTTAACCAGTGTTCACTCTCAGTTAGTCTGCGAGCAGTCGCCATCAATAAGGTAAAACCAAAATCGGCTGTTGTCTCAGTTAAGACATCCGGCGTGTTGGTTGCCATGACTTGACGAGCTTTAAAGGCTGGCATATCAAAGTTGTTATAGCCAACCGCGATATTTGAAACAATCTTTAGATTCGGAGATGCGGCGATGATGTCAGCATCAACGCGTTCACCACCCGTCACGATAGCGGCATCTTTATCTGCCATCGCCGCCTTGAGATCTTCAGCGCTCCAGATCAAATCATCTTGATTCGACTGCACATCAGCAACTTGCTCTAATTGAGCCAAAAGATCAGGAAAAATCTCTCTAGCTACCAAAATCTTAGGTTTTTGATCCTTTTGGGTCATATTTGTCTCCTGGCTTTTATAGTTTATTTTGTCATTTCTGCTTGAATCTTCATTGTATGTCATTGATTTAATTCATATGCAAATCACTAAATGATCTAAAAATTGAGGGTTTTAATAGATCATCCGGCTCTCACTAAGATAAAATATCACCTTCGATCCAATTAGAGATTCATGCCATGACTTATGTAGTAACTGAAGCTTGTGTCCGCTGCAAATACACTGACTGCGTTGATGTTTGTCCGGTTGATTGTTTCCGCGAAGGCCCTAATTTCTTAGCCATTGATCCTGATGAGTGTATTGACTGTGCCGTTTGTGTTCCAGAGTGCCCAGTGAATGCGATTTACGCAGAAGACGACGTGCCAGGTGATCAACAAGATTACATCAAGCTCAATGTGGAATTAGCCCGCCAATGGCCGTCTATTACCAAATCAAAATCCCCTCTTGCTGATGCAGATGAGTGGAAAGATGTTAAAAATAAAACGAAAGAACTAGTTCGTTAATTTTTTATTGGTGTCTAAGGATGGATTAATCCTTAGACATTGCTCTAGATAAGATCACGACAGGAATCAACCCTGCCAAAACAATCGTCAAAGCAGGCCAAGCAGCCTCCGCTAGACGCTCATCAGAAGCTAACTGATAAGTAATCACTGCCAAAGTATCAAAATTGAAAGGCCTCAACACCAAGGTTGCCGGCAACTCTTTCATCACATCAACAAATACCAATAAGCCTGCCGTTAGCAAACTGCGCCTCAAAAGAGGTAGATGTATACGTGTTAATAATTCAAATTTGCTAGACCCCAAACTCATCGCACTAGCATCCATGCTCGGCGTTATTTTGCTTAATCCTGCTTCGACTGTTTGCAAACCAGAGGATAAAAAGCGGGTGAGATAGGCATAAACCAAAACAACAAACGAGCCAGATAAGAACCAAGCCAAATCAAATTGGGCTAGCAAAATCAAAATACCCACTGCTAATACGGCGCCCGGAACGGCATAACCCAAACTCACCATGCGGTTTGCTAACAACTGCAAACCGCCTTTTGCCAAGCGCGCACTGTAGGCCAACCAAACAGCAATCACCACAGCCAGAATCGCAGTTAAAGTTGATAACGTCATCGTGTTACCCAACCAACTCCAGTAACGCGCATTGAGGCCTTCATTGCTAGTGAATGCCAAATAAGCCATGATGATGACCGGCAAAATAAATCCAAAAATCATCGGTAGCGCACAAGCCAAGCTTGCCCAGAAGGCTTTTTTACCTTCCAAGCGCCACGGCTTAATTTGTCTGAAACGTTGTCCGCTTGATGCAAAGCGCATCTGCCTGCGGCTCGCATGCTCAAGCATCAATAGTAAAAAGATCACGCCCAATAAAGCCGCAGAAAGCTGAACTGCAGCCACACGATCGCCCATACCTAACCAAGCGCGATAGATACCGGTTGTCATGGTTTGAACACCAAAGTAAGACATCGCACCGTAATCTGCAACCGCTTCCATGAGAGCCAAAGCTACACCAGCCATGGTTGCTGGTCTTGCCATTGGTAAAGCGACTTGCCAAAAAGCACGCCATGGACCTGCGCCCAAAGTTCTAGCAGCATCCATTAAACGAGGGCTACGCTCCAAGAAAGCTGTGCGGCATAGCAAATATACATAAGGGTACAAAGCCAAACTCAGGACGCAAACCGCACCCCAAACTGATCTTGGTTCAGGGAACCAATCTAATTTAGAGACCCCTAGGAGCTCTCTTAAAAAACTTTGGATAGGTCCTGAGAATTGAAAAAAGTCGGTATAGGCATAAGCCATGACATAAGTAGGCATGGCCAAAGGCAGAATGAGTGCCCACTCATAAATGCGCTTACCCGGAAAATCACAGGTGGCAACTAACCAAGCTGTAATAATGCCCATACTAGCAACACCCCAAGCTACGCCTACCGCCAGCAACAAGGTAGTCCAAGCGTAGCCTGGTAAGACTGTTGTCATGAGGTGCAGCAAGACATCGCCACTAGAAGACTGAGGGCTTAATAGGGCTGCAAAAATGCCTAATATTGGCAAAGCCAATATCAATGACAATAGTATGGGTGTTAAACGTAATCGCAAGATGAGACAATTATAAGAATGATTATCGATAACGCACCAATTCATTTAAATTTAGAGGACATTCATGTCGGCTATCCAGGCGAAAAGTCTGGCGAATGGAATCATGTTGTCCGTGGTTTAACCATGCGTCTTCAGCATGGCCGAATTGGTTGTTTATTGGGTCCCTCTGGTTGTGGCAAATCAACGGTATTGAGAGCCATTTGCGGCTTTGAGCCCATCAGCTCTGGAGAGATTACTATTGATAACCAAGTGGTGAGCTCGAAGGACGTCACCCTTGCACCAGAAAAAAGACGAATTGGGGTTGTATTTCAAGACTACGCCCTCTTCCCACATTTAACCAATGCCCAAAACGTGGCCTTTGGCTTGAGAGACCTTTCTAAGAAAGAGGCTTTACATAAAGCTGAGGAGTGGTTGGAGCGCGTGGGCTTAAAGAATGTTGGAGATCGCTATCCACATGAACTATCTGGCGGTCAACAGCAACGTGTTGCTTTGGCAAGAGCCATGGCCCCCGAACCAGAATTGTTATTGCTAGATGAGCCTTTTTCAAATTTAGACGTGGATTTACGTGAGCGCTTAGCGGGCGAAGTTAGAGATATTCTGAAGGCAAACAATGCAACAGCGCTTTTAGTAACCCATGATCAATTTGAAGCCTTCGCAATTGCTGATGATATTGGCGTGATGGTGGATGGTCGATTGGTGCAATGGGATAGCGCCTATAACCTCTATCACCGTCCTGCCACTCGATTTGTTGCTGACTTTGTTGGTTATGGCGTATTTGTTCCTGGAACAACGCAAGCTGGCCCTTCAGTAGATATTGAATTAGGTCGACTACCTTTACCGCAATCCAGTTATGGCCTGCCAGGCGAAGCTGTGGATGTTCTTTTAAGAGCGGATGACATCGTTCATGATGATGACAGCCCACTACAAGCAAAAGTGATCAGTAAAGCATTTCGAGGTGGGGATTTTTTATACACTCTAGCCCTAGAGTCAGGCCAACCTATTATGGCCATGGTTCCTAGCCACCATGACCACGCCATCGGCGAAAAAATCGGCATCAAACTGGTAGCCGACCACGTGGTTACTTTCAGTAAATCTTAATCACAAGAAGTAGTAGAATTCTGACATGAAGCAATATCAAGATCTCATGCGCCATGTCTTGGCCAACGGCACCCATAAATCAGACCGCACAGGTACAGGAACAACCTCCGTATTTGGTCATCAAATGCGTTTTGACTTGCAGAAAGGGTTTCCTGTTGTCACGACCAAAAAGTTACACCTTAAATCCATCATTATTGAATTGCTATGGTTTTTGCAAGGCAGTACCAATAACAATTGGCTGAAAGAACGCGGTGTGAGTATTTGGGATGAGTGGGCTAAAGAAGATGGCGAATTAGGTCCAATCTATGGCTACCAGTGGCGCTCTTGGCCTGCTCCCAATGGTGAGCACGTTGACCAAATCAGCCAATTAATGGATCAAATCAAAAACAATCCAGACTCCCGTCGTTTAATCGTATCTGCATGGAACGTTGCTGAAATCCCACGCATGGCCTTACCGCCTTGCCACGCTTTCTTTCAGTTTTATGTAGCTGATGGCAAATTATCTTGCCAACTCTACCAACGCAGCGCTGATATTTTCTTGGGTGTGCCATTCAATATTGCTAGCTACGCTTTATTGACACATATGATTGCTCAACAAACCGGCTTAACACCTGGTGAGTTTATTTGGACAGGTGGTGATTGCCATCTTTACACTAATCATATGGAGCAAGTGAAGTTGCAACTCTCACGAGAGCCTCTAGAACTTCCGCAATTGGCTATTCGTCGCCAGCCTGCATCGATCTTTGAATACGAATACGAAGATTTTGAATTGGTTGGATACCAACATCACGATCCAATCAAAGCCCCTGTGGCCATCTAAGCTCTAAAGGATTACCGTGGAATTAGCCATCATTGTTGCGCGTGCCAAAAATGGCGTTATTGGTGTTAACAACACACTACCATGGCGCCTTCCAGAAGATTTAAAGCATTTTAAAAATACAACGCTAGGCCACCCCATCATCATGGGTCGCAATACTTGGCAGTCTTTAGGTAAGGCTTTGCCTGGTCGCAGAAATATTGTTGTCAGTCGCAATCCGGATTTCGAAGCAGAAGGTGCTGAGGTTTTTTCTTCTTTAGAAGACGCCATCGACGCCTGCGCAGGTCTAGATAAGGTATTCATTATTGGTGGTGCGCAGATTTACGATGAAGCGCTAGCTTACGTTGATAAGCTGATCATTACAGAGGTGGATATTGAGGTTGATGGCGATGCCTTCTTCCCCAATATTGATGACATGATGTGGCAAGAAACTTCTCGTGAAGTTCACCACAACGGTGATCTTGGATATGCTTTTGTGACTTACGAGAGCAAGCTTTAAATCTTTAACGCCCACCTACGGCGATATTTTCTAGCAAGATCGAACCAGTCTCTTTAGTACCCCGAACAATCGTATCGGAACCAATCGCCACAATTTGACGGAACATGTCTTTCAAATTACCGGCGATAGTGATTTCTTCCACAGGATGAACAATCACGCCATTCTCCACCCAGTAACCAAAAGCTCCACGTGAATAATCACCATTCACATAGTTAACGCCCTGCCCCATCAAATCAGTTACCAATAAACCAGTACCCATTTTCTTGAGTAAGGCTGGCAAGTTATCTGATTTTTTGGTTAAGCGGCTCTTGAGCTGCAACTGGTGGGAGCCACCGGCATTACCCGTGGTTTTCATACCCAGCTTTCTAGCCGAATAAGTTGATAAGAAATAACCTTGGACAACACCTGCATCAATCACTTTGCGAGACTGCGTACGAACACCTTCTTCATCAAAAGGCGCACTGCCCGTTAAGCGAGGGATGTGTGGTTCTTCGAATAAATCAATGTGACTAGGAAATACTTGCTGGCCTAAGCTATCTAATAAGAAACTAGACTTGCGATAGAGCGCTCCACCTGAGGTAGCCTGTACATATGCACCCAATAGACCAACAGCCAATGGCGCTTCAAAAATAACGGGGCAATGCCGAGTTGATATTGATCGAGCCCCCAATCTTGCAAGCGCTCTTTTTGCAGCGTAGGCGCCCACTGTTCGAGGGCTTGCCAAATCGTCAGGTGAGCGTGAAGTTGTATGCCAATCATCACGCTGCATAGCTGCGCCCTTTTTCATCGAGGCGCTAGCAATGGGCGTACATGAAATGTAGTGTCTTGAAATCGCGTATCCACCCATGAAACCATTAGTGGTACCCAACATGAAATGGGATTGTTGCGCTGAAACAGAAGCGCCATCACTATTGGTAATATTTTTACTAACGGCAAAGGCTCCTCGCTCAGCATCCCTAGCAACTTCTACTGCATCAGCCGTTGTGATATTCCAAGGGTGAAAGAGATCTAGATCTTTTGGATTTTTTTCAAGCAAGTCAGCTTCAGCCAAGCCAGCACAATCATCTTCAGCAGTATGTTGCGCAATATGAAAAGCTGCTTGGACACTGGCTTTGAGTGATTCTTTCGAGAAATCGCTCGTTCCAGCATTACCCCGGCGCTTACCGATAAATACAGTAACGCCAGCCTGTTTGTCTAGATTTTGCTCGATGGTCTCGATATCGCCTTTGCGAACAGAAACGGATAAACCGTTACCTTCAGAAAGCTCTGCAGCAGCATCTGTGGCGCCCAAAGCCTTGGCTTCAGACAATAAATAAGAAACTAATTCTTGTAATTGTTGGGGTGTATGTGAAAACATTCTGCAATCATAGCTAGAATTGAAACATGAGTACAAATATTACAAATTCAAAAAACAACAAACGCCAACATCCAGATGAAATTTGGATTGGCTTAATCTCTATTTCTGACCGCGCCAGCACGGGTGTCTATCAAGACGAAGGCATTCCAGCACTTGAAAAATGGTTCAGTAAAACCCTAACATCACCATGGCATATGGAGTCTCGACTGATTCCAGATGAAAAAGAGATCATTTCCAAGACCATCGTGGAGCTGATCGATGAGGTGGGCTGCGATTTAGTTCTCACCACAGGTGGAACAGGCCCATCAAGGCGCGATGTAACGCCTGAGGCGACGCTTGCTGTTGCTAGCCGTGAGATGCCTGGCTTTGGTGAGCAAATGCGCCAAATCAGCCTTAAATTCGTTCCTACGGCTATTTTGTCTAGACAGGTAGCAGCACTACGCGAAACTGAGGACCATGCGGCATTAATTATCAATTTGCCAGGCCAACCTAAAGCAGTCCAAGAGACTTTAGAGGGCCTCAAGGATGGCGAAGGGAAAACCATCATGCCAGGCATCTTTGCAGCTGTGCCTTACTGCATTGACCTCATTGGTGGACCCTATATGGAAACAAATGAAGAAGTGGTTAAAGCTTTTAGACCTAAGTCAGCAATCAGACCTAAAAACTAAATTTTTGTAGCGGATTAGCGAAGACCTAGGTAAAGACCTATCGGCACAAAGAACATCGCTGATAAGTTACCCAGGAGGACGATAGATGCAACCAGCTCAGGATCTTGCTTGTTGCGGTCTGCTACCAAGAAATTAAGAACTGCGGGTGGCAAGCTGGCGAAAACAAACAGCAAGCCTCTTTGCAAATCTGTCATTTCAATCAATGGCGAAATTATTAAAGCAATGATTAAGCCAGTGATTGGGCAGATAACGGCACCCAAGAAGCCTTCACGCCAATGCTTTAAGTTCGCATCTTTCATGCGAACGCCTAATGAAAATAACATCAAAGGTACGGTTGCATCACCCAAGAGCTTGATTGATTGATACAGAGGTTCTGGCAGCGTGTATAGATGCTTTGTACTTGAAAGGAAGATACCCAAGATCGTTGCTATCACCATGGGGTTAGCAAACACACCTTTCACTGAGGCTTTGGGATTAACCAACTTAACGCCTAATGTGAAATGTAACAAATTAGAAGTGGCAAATAAAACAACTGCGGGCGCCAGTCCCACAGGGCCAAATGCGAACACAGCCAAAGGCAAGCCCATATTGCCGCAATTGTTAAACATCATCGGGGGCACAAAAGTTTTAGGATCCATGCCAGAGATCCTGGCAATTGGCCAGGCCAAAATCCCCGAGCCCACCACAATGGCAATACCGCACAACAGCAGATTCCATTGATCTAACAAAGAGAAGTCTTTACTCACAAAAGCCGACGTCACCAATAAAGGTGCGATGACATCAATCGTGGCTTTATTAATGCCTGACATATCAGGGTGCGCCTTACGACCGTATAACCATCCCACCAGAATGATTAAAACAACTGGTGTGATGATGGCAGCAATTCTGAGAAACATTTAATTACCCTCAGCGATGGGGCTATCACCCACAGTTGGAATGAATAATTTTTCGCGGTAGTAGCGCAACTCTTCCACAGATTCAATGATGTCAGCTAAAGCAGTGTGTGCCTGTTTTTTAACAAAGCCTTTTGCTAGCTCTGGTTGCCAGCGCTTACATAATTCTTTAATCGTTGATACGTCAATATTGCGGTAATGGAAATAGGATTCCAGTTTAGGCATGTATTTATTCATAAAACGGCGATCTTGATGAATCGTATTGCCACACATTGGGGAAATACTGGCTTTGACATGCTGTTTTAAGAAAGCAATGCACTGCGCCTCAACATCGGCTTCAGTGAGGGTAGAAGCTTTCACCTTATCAATTAGGCCGGATTTACCATGAGTGCCCTTATTCCAGGCATCCATACGATCCAAAACCGCATCTTCTTGGTGAACCACCAAAACGGGACCTTCCGCTATGATATTGAGGTCACCATCTGTCACAATCATGGCTATTTCTAGAATTCGGTCGGTTTCTGGCTGTAAACCAGACATCTCCATATCCACCCAAACTAAACGGTCATTCTTTCTTGTTGTACTCATCCCTATAATCTTCTCAT
>JACCEC013146659.1_pt1 | contig 32650 bp, 29 predicted proteins | sample 7450121 | NCBI WGS metagenome assembly JACCEC01 (sample SAMN15323455, study PRJNA562643) | freshwater metagenome | isolation source: river surface water | place: USA:Blue River Watershed | collected 2017-08-18 | reverse complement strand
GACAATGCTAGCATGAGTAACGATAAATAATGTATAAAAACATTATCGCCGAAAGTTCTAGGTTTTCAGAGAAAGGATAATCCGCTCTGAGTGAATCGGTCTTTAAGAGAAGAAGAGCGACCGCTCGTCTCGATAAGATAATTTTTGTTGTTCTTTTACTTTTTAGTAAAAAGAACTAATCGTTGAAGCATAGAAATTTTATTTTTGGGTATGAGAGCTTAAAAGAAGTTTCTTGTTTTCGAGAAATACATGATTAGCAAAAAACCGGACTAAAACCGACACAGGTGAACAGATTTAACGAATTAAGGCGCTTAAGAGAAGCATACTGAAGGAACTCGGCAAAAAGACTCTGTAACTTCGGGAGAAGGAGTACCGGAAAAGAAAAACTTTAATTTTCTTTTAGAGGTGACACCAAATAGGGGGGGGCGACTGTTTAGTAAAAACACAAGACTCTGCAAAATCGTAAGATGATGTATAGGGTCTGACACCTGCCCGGTGCTAGAAAGTGAAAAGAATGCGTGAAAGCGCTGACTCGAAGCTCTAGTAAACGGCGGCTGTAACTCTGACAGTCCTAAGGTAGCGAAATTCCTTGTCGGGTAAGTTCCGACGCGCATGAGTGGTGTAACGACTTCCTCACTGTCTCCAGTATGTCCTTAGTGAAATTGAAGTGTCCGTGCAGATGCGGACTTTTTGTAGCTAGACGGAAAGACCCCGTGCACCTTGACTAGATCTCTGTATTGCTGCTAAAAAAAGAATGTGTAGATTAGGTGGGAGCTGAAAATGTTTGTATTTGTTCAAACTATGGCGCCGGTGAAAGACCACCCTTTCTTTATTTTAAAGGCTAATCGTTATAACGAGAAAGTGCATGGTTGCTAGTTTGACTGGGGCGGTCTCCTCCTAAAGAGTAACGGAGGTGTACAAAGGTAGGCTCAAGTCGGTATAATCGGCTGTGGAGCGCAAGGGTAAATGCTTGCTTGACTGCAAGACAGACATGTTAAGCAGAAACGAAAGTTGGTCTTAGTGATCCGACGATTCCAAGTGGAAGGGTCGTCGCTCAACGGATAAAAGGTACGCCGGGGATAACAGGCTGATGACTCTTGAGAGCTCATATCGACGGAGTCGTTTGGCACCTCGATGTCGGCTCATCACATCCTGGAGCTGAAAAAGGTTCCAAGGGTTGGGCTGTTCGCCCATTAAAGTGGTACGCGAGCTGGGTTTAGAACGTCGTGAGACAGTTCGGTCCCTATCTACTACAAACGCTGGAAAATTGAGAGGAGCTGACCCTAGTACGAGAGGACCGGGAAGGGATAACCTCTGGTGGATCGATTGTCTCGCTAGAGGCATTGTCGAGTAGCTACGTTATACCGAAAGAATTGCTGAAAGCATCTAAGTAAGAAATTGGTCTCGAGATTAGTTTTCCAAAAAAAAGGTAGAAGACTCCTACCTGTTAAAAATAGGATTCACGTGTACAAGCCGAAAGGTTTTTAGCGTAGAATTACTAATGTATTTTTATTTACATAATTTTTTTAATCAAAATAAAAAAATATATTTTTATTTTACATAATGACAATGGCATCTACTATTTTATCAAATATGTTTATAAATAATTTTTCACCATTAGATCAATTTGACGATATGAGTTGAACCTTATATAATTCTGTTTTCGAAAATGCAAGTGTTTACGGACTTTATACTTTTGAACTTGAATATAGCACTTTCGAAACATGAGCACGTAACGGAATCTTCCCTTCTTATTTTGGTAATGGAAGCTTTATTCTTTTTGCTTTATTATTAGGAGCACTTGTTTACGTTAAAAAATATCCTTTAGTAGGAGATTTCTCTATTCTTTTCCTTTTAGGATTTTTACACCTCTTTACAATCTCAGTATTCTTCTTTTGATTCGACGATTTTGTTTTTGGTACTTTTGAAGGAGCAAAAGATCATTTTGACGTTGTAACTATGGGGGAGTTTACTAACCTCGCTTATATCGGTGATACTAACTTAAACTTTTTACCACAAATTAATTTTTCTTTTGCTTTTGATGAAAACTTTATGACCTTTTTAGCAGGATTCTTCCTTTTAGGAGGAGCTGAAGAAGAGGAAGAAGAAAACTTTATCTTAGAAGAAGAAGAAAGTGACTTTGTTGAAGATATCGTAGCACCAATTTTTGTAGCTAATTTAGGAAAAGACGTAGAAGATAACGGAGCTCTTTTCTTAAAATTAAATACAGTATTTGCTTTTGTATTATTTAATAATTTAATCGGTATGATTCCTTATTCAGATACAGCAACTAGTAGTTTAATTTTAACATTTTGAACTTCATTATCTGTGTTTGGATCTTTAATGTACTTATTACTCAAAAAACAAGGAGCAGCATATTTCTTCAGCCTTTTTATGCCTTCAGGATCACCATTACCTTTAATGTTCCTTTTAGTTCCAATTGAATTTATTTCTTATTCTTTCCGTTTAGTAAGTCTTTCTGTTCGACTTTTTGCAAATATGTTCGCAGGGCATACTTTATTAAAAGTTATTGTAGGTTTTAGCTGATCTATGATTTTAGTAGGAGATATTTTCTTAGTTGTAAATCTTATTCCGGTAGCGATTTTAGTTGTATTAACATTCCTTGAATTAGCAGTAGCTATTGTTCAAGCTTATATTTTCACAACTTTAACAGCTATCTATCTTAAAGATATTTTCGTAGCACATTAATTAAACAAATTATATAAAATGCCACAATTAGATATTGATTTATTTGACGATTTCTTATTTTTTGCATTTATAGCTCTTTTATTTGGTTTTGGGGACGAGGAAAGTGAAGAAGGGCTTGTAGAAATGGCAACAGATTCTTTCTTAGCAGAATTCTATGTGGAAAATAAAAAAACACTTGCAGCAGAAAAAACTCTTGTTAAAAATTTAGTAGTTTCTTCTGTAATTAACTCAAAGGCGTAAGCTTTTTCAAACGGCATGCTTATAAATATGTAAAAATACCCACTCTTAGAAGGGGGGAATAGCTCAATGGTAGAGCGTTGGTCTGTCTAACCAGAAGTTGCGAGTTCGAATCTCGTTTCTCCCGTATAATTTTACTAAAATTAAATCCGGAGCATAGCACAGCGGAATTAGTGCGCTTGATTTGGGTTCAAGAGGTCAAAGGTTCAATTCCTTTTGCTCCGATACAGCAGAGTGTGGTAATAGCAGCCAGCCGGGCTCATTCCCCGTCAGTGAAGGTGCAAGTCCTTCCTCTGCCATTCTATTAATATTTTAATGTTTTTTTATATCGAAACAATTTTATCTTTTGTAGCTTTAATAGTTCCGCTTTTACTTGCGATCGCTTATTTTACTTTATACGAACGTCAAATCTTAGCGGCTTTACAAAGACGTCAAGGTCCAAATATTGTTGGGTTCTACGGTCTTTTACAACCAATAGCGGATGGGTTAAAACTCTTACTCAAAGAGTCTATTATTCCTAGAAGTTCTAACGGTATGATTTTCATTTTAGCACCAATCTTTACTTTTGGACTCGCTTTAGCTAATTGAATAGTAATTCCATTAGGGGAAGGTGCTTTACTTACTGACTTTAGATTAAGTCTTTTATACGTATTTATGCTCTCTTCTTTAGGAGTGCATACAGTAATTATGGCAGGATGATCTAGTAACTCTAAATATGCTTTTTTAGGAGGACTCCGTTCAGCAGCCCAAATGATTTCGTATGAAATTTCTTTAGGAGCAGTTGTTCTCTCTGTTTTAGTAGTAGCTCGAACATTAAATTTCTCAGATATTGTATCTACTCAAAAAGGTGTTTGATTTGCTTTACCTCTCTTACCGGTTTTCATATTATTTTTTATATGTGCGTTAGCAGAAACAAATAGACATCCTTTTGATTTACCGGAAGCCGAAGCAGAACTAGTATCTGGGTATAATGTAGAATACTCTGCAATGGGGTTTGCCTTATTCTTTTTAGCGGAGTACAGTAATATTATTTTAATGTCTTCTGTAACAACAATTCTCTTCTTAGGAGGTTGATTACCTTTCTTTGATTTTGCCCCTTTTACATATATTCCTGAAACCATTAATTTTTCATATAAAACTATGATAACTATTACATTATTTGTTATAGTACGAGGAACCTTACCCCGTTATCGTTATGATCAACTTATGCGTTTAGGGTGAAAAGTATTGATGCCTTTAGGGTTAGCTCTTTTTGTAGTATACGCTTCAATGCTTTTATCTTTTAATACAAGTGTTGAATTAGTACGCTAACTTATTAAAAATTTAAGCGTGGGGTAGTGCTCAAAAATTTGAAATGAAAAGTGAAAAAACGACATTCCGTTGTACTAAAGGGAAAGTTCTTAGATTGTTAGGTGTATAGCTCAGTTGGTAGAGCAACGGACTTTTAATCCGTTAGTCTTGGGTTCGAACCCCAATACACCTAGATATAAACACGAAATGTCAACAGCTACTATTACTACAGGGTTAAATTATACAATCCGACGTTGATTGCTTTCAACAAATCATAAAGATATTGGAATTCTTTATTTCGTTTTTGGAGGGTTTTCTGGGATCTTAGGAACAGCTATGTCTATTTTAATCCGTATGGAATTAGCAGGTACAGGGCCACAAATTCTTGCAGGAAACTATCAATTATATAATGTAATTATTACAGCACATGCTATTTTAATGATTTTCTTCATGGTTATGCCAATTCTTATTGGAGGATTTGGGAATTGATTTGTACCAATTTTAATTGGAGCACCAGATATGGCATTTCCACGTATGAATAACATTAGTTTTTGATTACTTCCCATCATTACTCCTCTTATTATTATCAGCTTTAGTAGAAACAGGAGCAGGGACAGGGTGAACAGTATACCCACCACTTTCATCTATTCAAGCACATTCAGGACCTTCAGTAGACTTAGCTATTTTTAGTTTCCACCTTTCAGGAACAAGTTCTATTTTAGGATCAATTAACTTCATTGTAACTATCTTTAATATGAGAGCTCCAGGTCTTTTCATGCACAAACTTCCACTTTTTGTATGAGCTGTTTTAATTACTACAGTTCTCTTATTATTATCTTTACCGGTATTTGCAGGAGCAATTACTATGCTTTTAACAGACCGTAATTTTAATACTAGTTTCTATGATCCAGCAGGAGGAGGAGATCCAGTATTATATCAACACTTATTCTGATTCTTTGGACATCCTGAAGTATATATTTTAATTCTCCCAGCTTTTGGTATTGTTAGCCATGTAATTTCTCAAGTAACTAAAAAAGAAGTGTTTGGTTATTTAGGAATGGTTTATGCAATGGTATCTATTGGAATTCTCGGATTTATTGTATGAGCTCACCATATGTATACAGTAGGGTTAGACGTAGATACACGTGCTTATTTTACAGCAGCAACTATGATTATTGCAGTACCTACAGGAATTAAAATCTTTAGTTGACTTGCAACTATGTGAGGAGGAGCTGTAGATTTAGATAATCCAGCAATGTTATTTGTTCTTGGATTTATTTTCTTATTCACATTAGGAGGAGTAACCGGAGTAGCGTTAGCTAACGGGGGGCTCGATATCGCATTACATGATACATATTATGTAGTAGGACATTTCCATTATGTACTTTCAATGGGAGCGGTATTTGGTATCTTCGCAGGTATTTACTACTGATGAGAAAAAATCTTTGGATTACCATTACCAAGCATTGGAGGAAAAATCCATTTCTGACTTACATTTGTAGGGGTAAACCTTACATTCTTCCCTATGCACTTCTTAGGATTAGCTGGAATGCCTCGTAGAATTCCAGATTATCCTGATGCATATTTAGGGTGAAATCAAGTAGCATCTGTAGGAAGTAATATTACTTTTTACGGATTAATTTACTTTGTATTTTTACTCTGACTTTCATTTAATGGAGATGCTTATCGTGAAAAAGCGTAAAGTTTTTAAAGGTTAAAAGTATTTATAGATTTTTTATATCTTTATAAGATTTCTAAAAAATACCTTTTTTTCCTTAGTTGTAAACTAAAATATAAGCCTATAGTTTAATGGTTAGAACGGACCGCTCATAACGGTTAAGTTGTAGGTTCAACTCCTACTGGGCTTAAAATAGCATAATTTAAGAGTCCCTTTCGTCTATCGGTTAGGACAGTACCCTTTCACGGTGAAAAGGCGAGTTCAATTCTCGCAAGGGACGTATATATTTTTGTATTATTTATATTTTTAATATATTATACGATAAATAGATCAGTATACGTCGAAAGATCAAAACGTAAGCTTTTCTTTATGAAATATTTAAACTTGCCAAATATTATCTTACTAAAACAAAAAACTAAAACTAAAAAAAAATGTATTTACTTGTATTAGCATTACCTTTATTAAGTACAATATCAGCAGGGCTTTTTGGTAAATGAATTGGAGGTGAAGGGGCTGGTAGATTAACTACCTCTTTAATAGGATTAACTTTCTTAACATCTTGTTTTATTTTTTACGAAGTAACCTTATTAAAAACACCTTGTTTAATTACATTAAGTCCATGATTCACAACTGAAATCTATGATTTACATTGAGGTTTCTTATTTGATAGTTTAACAGCAGTTATGCTTATCGTAGTAACCTCTATATCAACATTAGTTCATTTATATTCAACCGAATACATGGGACAAGATCCACATCTTTCACGTTTCATGTCTTATCTTTCTTTCTTCACTTTTTTTATGCTTATTTTAGTAACAGCAGATAATTATATTCAAATGTTCGTAGGTTGAGAAGGTGTAGGTCTCTGTTCATATCTTTTAATTAATTTTTGATTTGGACGTATTCAAGCAAACAAAGCTGCATTAAAAGCTATGATTGTTAATAGAATAGGGGATTTCGGGCTTGCGATAGCTATCTTTACTTTATATTATTATTTTAAAACTTTAGATTACGGGGTAATTTTCTCTTTAGCGCCAGAATTTGCTAATACTGAGATATTATTTTTTTCTACCTCATTTAATCTTTTAGATTTTATTGGATTTTTTCTTTTTATTGGGGCTGTAGGTAAATCAGCACAATTAGGACTACATACATGATTACCTGATGCGATGGAAGGTCCAACACCAGTTTCTGCCTTAATTCATGCTGCGACCATGGTTACTGCCGGGGTATTTTTAATTTGTAGATCTTCACCTATTTTACAATACGGGGATAATATTTCTGTATTGATTACAATAGTTGGGGGTATGACAGCCTTTTTAGCTGCTACTACAGGATTACTTCAAAATGATTTAAAACGTGTTATTGCTTATTCTACTTGTAGTCAGTTAGGGTACATGGTTTTCGCCGCAGGATTATCAAGCTATACAGTCAGCGTATTTCATTTATCAAATCATGCATTTTTTAAAGCATTACTTTTCCTTGGAGCAGGTTCGGTAATTCATGCTATGGGGGACGAACAAGATATGCGAAAAATGGGAGGTTTGGTAAAAATATTGCCTTTAACATATTCAGCAATGGTAATAGGATCTTTAGCATTAATGGGTTTCCCATTTTTAACAGGGTTTTACTCTAAAGATGTAATATTAGAAGTAGCTTACGGAAGTTTTACTGTTGAAGGACGTTTTGTACATACATTAGGAACTTTAGCGGCCTTCTTTACAGCATATTATTCAACAAGATTAATTGCGATGACTTTCTTACGACCAGCGAGTGGTAATAAATTTTTCTATGAACATGCACATGAAGCACCATTTGCTATGGCTACACCTTTAGTAATACTTTCATTTGGAAGTATTTTTATCGGGTATGTTAGTAGAGATATGATGATAGGGTTAGGGTCTGATTTTTGAGGGAATGCTCTTTTCACTTTACCTTCTAATAATTACGTATTAGAATCTGAATGATTAGACGTTTCTATTAAAACAATTCCATTAATTTTCAGTTTTTCGGGTGTAGGTTTAGCTATTTATCAATACTTATTCTCATATAATAGCTTATACTCACTTAAAACAACAAGTTTAGGTCTTACATTATATACTTTTCTTAATAGAAAATGATTCTTCGATAAAGTATATAACGATTGAGTATCAGAATCTTTATTAAACGTATCTTATAGAGAAACTTATCAAAATATGGATAGAGGGTTATTAGAATTTTTCGGTCCACAAGGGTTAGGAACTGAAATTTACAACTATACTAATAGAATTAATCAATTTTCATTAGGATTTGTGTTCTACTACCTTTTTCTATTAGTAGGATGTTTATTTATCTTATTATTCTTCTTTAGTAGCTGATCTTTTTTCTTAGCTATTTTTGAACCAGCGTTATTTGTGGTATTAGGATTAATACTATTTTTCCTTGCTTTTTAATTGCGTTTAGATTTTAGGTTTTATAGGGAAGATGGCCGAGTGGTCGATGGCACCGGTTTGCTAAGCTGGCGTACCTTAAAAGTACCATGGGTTCAAATCCCATTCTTTCCGTAACGAGGTAGTTCAGTGGTTAGAACAGTGGAATCATAATCCACTAGTCGTGGGTTCGACTCCCACCTTCGTTAACACTTATAAATATAAAAATGTGAAACATTTATACACTTCTTTCTTACTACGTAGCTACAATTTTAGGGGCATGTACTTTAGCAATTGCTGTTCAAAATCCAATTCATTCTATTCTTATGCTTATAGCAGTATTTATAATGGGAAGTTTAATCCTATTAATGTTTGCGCTTGATTATTTTGCATTATTATTCTTAATAGTCTATGTGGGAGCAATTGTAGTTCTTTTTCTTTTCATTGTTATGATGCTAGAATTGAAAATGGTAAACTTAACCGAACGATTTTCGGACCTTTTTAATTACCGAAATCTAGTGTTACCAGCATTATTTATTCAAATTTTAATCTTAGAACAATCTGATACGTTTACAGGTTTATCAAACTTATTTAATAACGAAAATTCTGTTTTAACAGAATCAAACTTATACGTCGATTATAGTAAAGTATTAATTCAAACCGATCTTATTGCAGCTTTAGGTATTAGTATGTTTCTTTATGAAAAAACAGGTATTTTATTATCTTCCTTATTACTTTTTGTATCAATGGTAGGTTCTATTGTTCTTACCATGGATAGTAAAGCCTTACATAGTTTAAAAGGACAAGATGCTAATCTTCAGGCTATGCGAAGCCCAGTGGTAGCATTAAAATCCGTACGAAGAACATACTAATGAAAGAATCTTTATTTTCGGAAATATGATCTATTATGACTTTAAACAACGAGTATATGGATGATGCAAAGTTACTAAGAGTACTAATTTTGTTGATTTATGGTTTTTTCTATAATCGTTTATTAAAACCCAAATTACAACTAGGATATATAGGCTTTTTTGAGAAACAATTATCTAAGCTATCTTTTTTTATAAAATTACATAAAATATTCGTTAAAATATTATGTTATATTTTACTTTTACTTTCAAGTTGGTTTATTTTAAGAATGAGCGCCTATGGAACATTTTGTATAATTGATTGATGTTTTGGTCCAAGAACAACAAGATATTGGGATTTTTGATTGGAATGAGAGTTGAGGTCGTTCATTAACAAAATTGGTTTAGAGCAATATCTTACCACACCCGAAGCACAAAGTTACCTAAAAACTATTCTTACTATTAAAGCGAAAATTGAAACTATATTAGAAAAAATAAAAACATTTTTAGATAAAATTAAACCGAAATAAAAAATAATTAGTATTTAAAATTCTACGTTATATGATACGAAATTTCTACCATAATATTATAGTGATTATAGTTTGATTTTTTTTTTACGTTATTTTACATTTCTTTTAAAGTGCCTCTTACTTTAAAGGATTTATTGGAAGGCAGTAAAGTTTATAAATCTATTACATAAATTTTATTGAAATATAAAAGTTTCTTTTTTTTATATTTGGGCGATGTTATTCTCGCCTCCCTCCTCAAGGGGAGTAGCTCAATGGTAGAGCACCGGTCTTCAAAACCGTAGGTTAAGGGTTCAAGTCCCCTCTCCCCTGAATATTGTTTGTTTTTATTATTTTTTATAAAGAGTCAACATCTTTAGCTCAGCTGGAAGAGCAGTAGCCTTCTAAGCTATAGGTCGAAGGTTCGATTCCTTCAAGATGTATACAATCCATATTTTTTAAATATTTAGACAGGTGGCCGAGTGGTTTAAGGTACCAGTCTTGAAAACTGGCGTGCCGTAGGTACCGTGGGTTCGAATCCCACCCTGTCTGTCCATTAAAATTAAAATATATTTCAAAAAGAGATATTTTTATATCTAACAATTATTTAATAAATAAATGTAAAGATAAAAATTCGAAGTGCAGCCCCCTATAATATATGAGCATCATATTTTAACTTAAAATGCTAGGCGGTATTTGGTATATTCTTAAAAAAGTGTATTCACTTTCAGCATTAAAATAGATATCTAGACATACTAAGTTTTATCAGTAATGCGGCCCCAGTAAAAAACAAACGAAAAACACATAAAAAAAACAAATGATTAACTTTATATCCTTTTTAACTTACATTGGTAAAGCTGAAAGCTTTCCCTTATACTTCACCGATAACATTCTAATCTTAATTCTTGGAGTACCACTTTTCTCTATTTTTTTTATCTTTCTTACCTCAGGTTACAGCACACGATTTCATTATAAATTTGCATTAAGCTCTACAGCTTTATCTTTTTTATTATCCTTATACCTTTGATTTAGATTTAATCCTACAATAGGAGGATTTCAATTTACTTATGCTTTCCAATTAATACCTTCATTACCTTTTAGTCTTCGTTTTGGGGTTGATGGTCTTTCAATCTTTTTTATCCTCTTAACAAATATTTTTATTTATTTATGTATCTTAAGTCTAAACCTTCAAACACAAAAGCTTAAAGAAGCAATCTTACACTTGCTTTTCTTACAATGAGCAGTTTTAGCATCATTTTTATTCTTGGATATTTTAGGTTTCTTTCTCTTTTTTGAGATGACTTTAATTCCAATTTATTTCTTAGTATTAGTATGAGGATCTCGAGAGCGCCGTATTCGAGCAAGTTATTTAATCTCTATATACACCTTATTAGGTTCTATTTTTATGTTCTTTAATATTCTTTATTTGCTTTCTAAAGCAGGAACTACAGATTATGAGATTTTATTAGGAATTTTATTTAGCGAAGAAGATCAAAAATTTCTTTGATTAACTTTCTTTATTTCTTTTGCTGCAAAGATTCCACTTTTCCCATTGCATATTTGATTACCTGAAGCACACGTAGAGGCTCCAACTTTAGGGTCTGTATTATTAGCGGTACTTCTTTTAAAATTGGGGACTTATGGTATCATTAGATTTTCATTGCCATTATTTCCTCAAGGAACATTATTTTTTGGACCGTTGGCATCAACTTTTGCTGTTATGGGGGTTATTTATACTTGTTTAACTGCAATAAGACAAATTGATCTTAAAAAAATTATTGCATACTCTTCTGTAGGTCATATGAATGTTGTTCTATTAGGTATTCTTTCAGGAACCTCTGAAGGTATTCAAGGAGCAGTATTTCAAATGCTTAGTCACGGGGTTGTTTCAGGAGCATTATTCTTTGCTGTAGGGGCGATCTACGAACGTTACAGTGTACGATCATTAAAATATTTTGGAGGATTAACTTATTTTTATCCTTTATTTGCAATAGTATTCTTAATTTTCTCTATGGCAAATATCAGTTTTCCTTTAACAAGTAGCTTTGTAGGGGAATTCTTAATTTTTATGGGTCTTTTTCAACAAAGTTTCTGATCAACTTTTTTTGCATCAACTAGTATGGTTTTAGGAGCAGTGTATACTCTTTGAACATATAATAGAATCTTCTTTGGTAACTTAAAAAATCTCTTTTTAGTTTCTTATAAAGATCTTGATCGAAAAGAAAGTTACTTATTCTTACTTTTAATTTTTGTATTATTTTTAATGGGTATTTTCTCTTATTTATTCCTAGATACCTTATTAGTAGATTCAATAAATCTATTAGAACATGCAAAATACGGCCGTATTAATTAATCAACACCTAAAACTAATTCATTTTCCTTATTTTTTTAATTAATAACAACTATGGGACCATTTAAATTAACTAAATTCAAGCCAGATAACAAATTCTTAGTATCTAAACAAAAAAAAGCTGGACGTAATAACCATGGGCGTATTACTATCCAACATCAAGGGGGTGGGCATAAACAATTTTACAGAATTATAAATTGAACCCGCCCTGAAAAAACTGGAATCATAGCTAATTTTGAATATGATCCAAATAGAACGGCTTTATTAGCTAAATTATACCATCCAACAGGAGATATTGGTTCTAAAGTATCTTATATTTTAGCACCTAAAGGTATTAAGATCTTTGATAAACTGCGTAGTTTTTCTTCTGAAGAAAAGAATGTTTTTTTAAGGCAAGGTGATCGTACAGCTTTATGTAACTTTGAAGCTGGGGATCTTGTACACGCTGTTGAAAACATTCCAGGTAAAGGTGCTCTTTTCGCACGAGCAGCAGGTACCTTTTGTCAAGTGTTACAACACGATTCAAAAGAATACGCTAAAGTACGTCTTCCTTCAGGAAGTCAACGTTTAATCCCAAATGAATCAAAAGCTACTTATGGGATCTTAGCAAATGAAAAGCATAACCAACGCGTTTTAGGTAAAGCTGGACGCTCAAGATGATTAAATAGAAGACCTTCTGTTCGTGGGGTGGCGATGAATCCTGTAGATCACCCTCACGGAGGGGGACAAGGTAAAACCAAAGGGGGGCGTCCGTCAGTAACGCCATATTCTTGACCTACAAAAGGACAACCTACTCGAAATCCAAGGAAAAGAAATTCTATGATATTAACACCAAGAAAAACAAAAAAACGTAAATAATGTCACGTTCAAGTTGAAAACCTCTATTTACTAGCAGCGAACTTTTAAAACAATCTGTTGATTCAAATATAGTAAAAGAACGTGATGTTCTTTTTTCTTTTAACCGAGCAACAGTGCTTACTCAACCAATGATAGGATATAAAATCAGTGTCTATAATGGAATTCGTTTTTATACCATAACAGTATCTTCTGATATGTTAGGACATCGTGTAGGTGAATTTGCACCGACACGAAAAAAACCTATTGCAAAAAAAGATAAAAAGAAACAACAACAAAAAAAGAAATAATTAATGGGACAAAAAGTACATCCAATTGGGTTCCGTGTAGGGTTTACACGTAAATGAAATAATAACTGATTTGCTTTAGGAACAGAATGAAAAAAACTATTTTTTTATCAAAAAGAAGTAGAACAGTTTTTTAAACTATTATTTCACTACTATTCTTATACTAAGATATCGAGACGTAAGAGAGTTTTTTTATTTGATGTAAAATTTTTTAAATATACCTTAAATAAACTTTTCTTATTTGTATTTTTTTATAAACTTCGTACTAAACGACGTAAAGAAGTTAGAGCGGTTTTGAAAAATACTTTAATTACAAATGTGTATCCTTTTAAAGTAAGACGCACATTCCAAAAATCTAAAGCACAAAAACCGAACTTACGAAAAAAATATAAATTCTTACTTAGTTCCCCTTTCTGTAAACTTAGAAGAAATAAATTCCGAAAAAATAACTTAAATTTTATAAAATATAAAATATAAAATGAAACTCGTTTCAATAATTAAAAAAACTAGTAAAACCACTAAAGTACCATCAGTTAGAAAATTACTTTTACCATTAAAACCAAAAAAGAAAGTCCTAAATCTCAAGATTAAAACAAAAAAATCTTGAACAAGACCTAGATCTAAAATATCTAAAACAAGTGCTTCTGAAATTAAAGATTTCTCTAAAAACCTTAGCTTAACTGCTGCTTTACAAAATACATCTTATATATTTCCACTAAAAGTAGCTCCTTTAGGGTTATTGGTAACCGAGTCTAATTTGGTTTCCCTAGCGAACACTTTTGTTTTAAATATTGAAAAAGAGCTCTATGGAATTCATTTAAGAAAAGAACGTCAGAACCATTTTTTTTTAAATGAACTTTTAAGATCTACATTTCAAACGAATATGCTACTAGTTCGTTTAGAAAATAACGTATATTCTGATAAACAATCTTTATTAGCAGATGAATTAAAAAGTACTCTTTTAGTAAATTTTAAAGCTGTGCTTTTTTATGCTAAATTTCACAGAATCTCTTTAAAAAATACTTTAAGTTCCTTAAATTATTCATATTTAAATAATTTTAATTCATTATTAGTTTCTCGTATCTTTAATAACTTATTGGAACAAAATAATACAAAATCTTTTGCTATATTAAAAGATACAAAAAATAATGTATTAGCGTTAACTTTAGGGAACTATTTTAAATGAGGTAAAGGAAATTTAAATAAAGGTAGTACTTTAAACAAAAATTTACGAAATATCGGCTTAAAACAACAACGAACTAGTTCTTATTTAAGCCGACGCGGGTCTGATATGTTTACTTTCAAAAGATCTGCGTTATTCGTTAGATCTCGAGTAGTAAGTTTAAAAAATTATGTATGAAAACGAGGGGTTAAAGCTTCAATAACTAAATTATTAGGGCAATCTGTATTACCTTTAAGCAAGAATAATCGTTATCATTTTGCGAAAAAACATACAGCTTTTCAGCTAAGTTATCTCATCTCACGTATCGAAGACAAGATGGTGTATTATAAAGAACATTCATCTGAAAAAGAATTCGAGAGCCTTAGCAAGTTAAGAATATTACTTTTAAACTTATCAGCAGAGAAAAAGTCTCGCATTAAGAAACATAGTTTTATATTATCTACAAAAGAAGAAGTAGTTCGTGTTAAACGTAGACTTTGATTAGAAGTTATTATTACACAAATAAAAGAACTCTGTTTAAGTATTAAAAACCCAGGATTAGAGCAATTTATTTTTAATACTTTATCTAAACTCTCTATTATTAAAACTAATTTGAAGTCTAACTTGTTAAGACAAAAGGAACTTCCTGCTTTTAACGAGAGTAAAGGTAAAAAAACTATGGGATTAGATCTTAAAGAAGGGCAATTAACTACTACCTTATCTAGATCACTTTATTATAATAAACGTTTAAAACCAGGCAGTATGAGCATTTTAGATAGATTGTTTAGAAGAAATAGAAATTCTAAACTTACTAGAAAGCGCGGGAAAGCACCTTTCTGATTTAAAACATTAAAGCCAGTAAGAAAACCTAAAAAAGTGTTTCAACCAATCCTTTTACGAAAAAGTTTATTAAAAGCTAAAAGTAAAAAATTAAACTTACGTCGTAATTGAGTAGAAAGTAAAGTTGTTTTAGCAGGAAGAGTTTTACCTTTCAAAGAAAAAAAACTACTACTTTCTTCATGACTTGGAGCCCCTGTAGACATCTTTTTTATTAATGCTCTTTCTTTTACTAAATTCGCATTCAAAGTAGAACGTTTAGCAAGCCCTAAGAATAACCCAAATAATTTCCTCTCTGTACTTGATCGAGATTTCATTAATAAATACAAGTACATAGGGATTTATATTAAAGACCTTGTAAGAATAGCATGAATTTCAATGCTTTTTAAAAAACCAAGTTTTATAGCAAAATTTGTTGCTTTCCAGCTAGCAAAACTACCACGTAACCGTAAAGAAACTTCTTTTATTCGCTTTTTGATTAAAGTAATTAGAACTTTGGGTGCAGAACGAAAAGAAATTAAAGGAGTTCGTATTAAATTTAAAGGACGAGTAAATCGCTGACGTCGTACTAAATTTATTTTAGGTAATAGAGGATCTTTTCCTTTACAAACAATATCTGAACGTATTGAACAGGGGAGTGCGCAAGCTATTAATAGAAAAGGGGCTGTTGGTGTTAGAATTTGAGTACGTTATAAAAATTCTTTTGGAATTTTATTTCAAAACCATATGTTCAATTATATTAATTACTCAAAACTTATAAAAGCACGTCAATTAAAAAAAAGAGTATCTATTAGATAAACTTCAAAGAATATAAATGATTAATCCAAGACCACGTTATTTTAGAAAACCAAACCGTAAAATATTACGAAAAACTTATGAAAATAAAAGTAACCGATTACGTTTCGGTGACTTTGGAATCCAAGCATTACAACACGGTTTTTTAACAGTAAAACAAATAGAAGCTGTTCGACGTACCATTACTGGACGTTTAAAGCGTAAAGGAAAAGTATGAATTCGTGCCTTTCCTGATTATGCACGTACAGCAAAACCAAAAGAAGTACGAATGGGAAGAGGTAAAGGTAATGTAGATCACTGGGTATGTTATGTGAAACCAGGAAGAATATTATTTGAGGTAAAAAGCAAAACACGTGAAAGTTTAGTTTCAAAAGATGCTTTAATATTTTCATTACGAAAATTACCTTTTCCTGCTCAAGTGGTTTCACGCGTATTATCAATTTAACAACATTAATACTATAAATAATTAATATAAATGATTCAAGTACAATCTTGATTAAAAACTATGGATAATTGTGGAGCACGTTATGTCGAATGTATTAAAACTTTTGGAGGTTTTAACAGACAATTCTCTTTTCCAGGTGACTTCATTTTAGTTTCAGTAAAACAACTACGTTTAATACGAAAAGTACGTGTAGGTCAAGTACACCTCGCAGTGATTACACGTTCGCGTAAAGAAACAAGGTATCTTGATGGGACTTCAAGCCGAGCACAAAATAACGTTGTTTTAGTTCTAAATAAAAAAAAACGTGTAATAGGAACACGTGTTTTCGGATGAGTATCTAGAAAACTCAGACGTAAAAAATTCCTAAGAATTCTAGTAGCTTGCGGAAAACGCTTATTATAAAATATAAATGACAGTAAAAAAAGAAGATCAATTAAAACGCTATGCTAACCTAATTCGTTTTGAGGAAGATAAGGTTTACCAACGAGACCTCTTAAGTACAACTGTATTTCCTTATTTACATCTTTATAATCAAGTTAAATTTTTTAAAGGAACATTAAACTTTTCTTTAAAAGAAGTAGAATTTAATAAAAAAAAAGCTTTAGCATTCTTCCTAGCTTTAGAATTACTTACGAATCAAAAATGCGTAGCTACATTATCATCAAAAAATGTGCTAGCATGAAAACTTCGTAAAGGTGCCCTTGTAGGATGTAAAGTAACTTTAAGACGACGCAATCTCTCAGAGTTTCTAGATAATTTTGCTTTAGCTTTTCCACGCATGGAGAACTTTAAAGGAGTTTCCTATTCTAAAACAGCAAAACCAATCTCACGAAGAAAGGGTCTTGAATATAAAGGTCTTGCTCTTACTGAGTTAGTTATGTTCTATCCAATAGAGCTAGGTTTAGGTATTAATACTGAAGTACGTAAAGGTGACTTACAATTTTCTTTTAACTCTTACGATCCTTTAGAGCAAATATTTTTATTAACAAGTTCAAAAATTATAGTCAACTAATATTATGAATGAGAACATATAAATTTGAAAATCGAGAAATACGAAGTTTTAGAATTAGAGAAAAGGCATTAAATTTCAATAGCCTAATTAATAAACCCAATAAGTTTGCATGTTTTTTAATGGCCGATTTGATCCAACCATCAGACCGAGCCCTTTTAAAAGATGTTTTTGAAGAACAAGAATTAAAATTAACTTTTCTATCAAAGAAAATGGTAGATCTTTTAGTTAAAGATAACGAGATTTTTAACTTAAAAAACCTTCTTAAAGGTAATGTTATTAAAATTGAACCTTATTCATCTTCACAACTAGATAACTTAACATTACAAAATAAAATTAGATTTATAATGAGTCAAAACTCCTTTAATTTACGTTTTGTAATTTTAAATGAAGGGCTTTATAGAAAAGAAAGAATAGAAACTTTTATGACTCGTTTAAATGAAGGTGAATTCTTCAGTCCTTCAATTATAACCGAAGAGTTGAAAATACCTTTATATAAAACTTCTTTAGTTGAAGGTATAGTTATATCAAAACAACATTATTTAAATTAAATCAAAATAAAATGTTATTAATTTTCGGAGTAACTTTAGATAAAGATAAAAAAGTAAGTTATGCTTTACCAAAACTTTTTGGGATAGGAAGACCAGCAGCTATACGTATTTGTAATGAAATAGGACTTTCCCCAGAATTAAAGGTAAGAGATCTTATGCCCAATCAACAATTTTTATTAGCGAAAAAAGTTAAAGAAGAATATCGCTTAGAAGACAATCTAAGAGAAGAAATAAAAGGTAACATCCGTAGATATATGACCAACGGAAGTATCAGGGGTTTTAGACATAGATTACATCTACCTGTCCGAGGACAGCGTACTCAATCAAATGGTAAAACCCCTAGAAGAGTTGTACAAGGACTTTCTTCTAGAATTAAAAAGTAACTATTTTAAATCTTAAGAGAATCGTTCTTGTATAATTAGAGATTTGGCGGTTGTAACTCAACTGGTAGAGTGACGGGTTGTGGTTCCGTAAGTTATGGGTTCAAATCCCATCTCCCGCCTATTATATGTAATAACATAATTTTGTCTGGAGTGTAGCCAAGTGGTAAGGCCATGGTTTTTGATACCATTACGCAAAGGTTCGATTCCTTTCACTCCAAAATCAATTAAATAAAATGTTACATTTTGCACTTTTAGATTATTCTATTTACTCAGCAATTTTTATTTCCGTAACACTTGGGCTCCTTATCTCAGGTGTTGTTTTGGGACTTTCTTATTTTATTGCGATCCAAGCTCCAGATTTAGAAAAAACCTCAGCTTACGAATGTGGTTTTGAACCTTTTGAAGATGCTCGTAATAAATTCGATGTACGTTTCTATATTGTAGCTATTTTATTTATTATTTTTGACCTTGAAGTGGCCTTCCTTTTTCCTTGAGCAGCAAGCATTACACTTACAGGAGCTTATGGTTATAGCGTAGCTATGTTATTTTTGATCGTATTAACAATTGGATTTATATATGAAGTAGTAAAAGGAGCATTAAATCCTCAATAATATATATTTATATATTTAAAAATAAAAATGTCAACAAAATTAGGAATCCAAATTAATAATAAAGCTTATGAAGTGCGTGCGAATGCCTCTATATTGCAGGCTTGTGAAGAAGTTGGTATTCATTTACCAAGATTTTGTTACCATGAAAAACTCTCAGTATCAGGAAACTGTAGAATATGTTTAGTAGAAGTTGAAAAATCACCTAAACCAGTAGTATCTTGTGCTATGCCAGTATCTAAAGGAATGGTGATTTATACAGATACTCCTTTAGTACGAAAAGCTAGAGAAGCTGTATTAGAATTTTTACTTATTAATCATCCTTTAGATTGTCCTATTTGTGATCAAGGTGGTGAATGTGATTTGCAAGATGAAACTTTAGAGTACGCATCTGACCGAGGACGTTTTTATGAATTTAAACGCTCAGTAGAAGATAAAGAGGTAGGACCTATTATCAAAACTATAATGACACGTTGTATTCATTGTACACGTTGTGTACGTTTTTCTACCGAGATTGCCGGACAAGAAATTATGGGAGCTTTCGGTCGAGGAGAAGAAACTGAAATTGGTACCTATATTCAAGAATTTATCAAGACAGAGTTATCCGGAAATTTAGCAGATATCTGTCCTGTTGGGGCTTTAACATCAAAACCATATGCTTATAAAGCAAGAAGTTGAGAGCTTCAAAAAGTTGAAACAATTGATTTTTTTGATTCTGTTTGTGCAGATATTGTAGTACAAACCAGACAAGGAAGTAAACAGGAAATTAAAATAGGTAAATCAACTATTCCTGCTACTACAAGAGAAGAAATCGTACGTATTCTTCCACGTTCAAATGGTTTGTATGAAGAAAATTGAATTTCAGATAAAACCCGCTACGCTTTTGATAGTTTACGTAAACAACGATTAGTAAATGTTTTATCAAATGATATTAATCAAGGAAATAAAAAAATTGGACTTAACGATATTCTTATTGAATTAACAGAAACTCTTTCATTAAATGCTTTTAATTATTCAAATAAAAATAAAGTTAATACTAGTCTTAATTTAGGAGCTGTTGTAGAGTCTCTTGTAGATTTAGAAGGAGTGTATGCTTTAAACGAAGCTTTGAAGTTCTACGGTTCTTCAAATATTCAATTAGGAAACGTAAAATCAAGCATTAATTTTGATATGCCTAATTATTATACTCTTAATAGCAACGTTAATGAATTAAAATCTTTAACAACCCTTTTATTAATTGGTACAAACGTTCGCTATGAGGCATCTATTCTTAATACTATTTTGCGTAAACATCAACTTTCTAGAGACCTTACTTTTTATAGTATTGGTCTTTACAATGCTTTAAACTTACAAGATCAACATTTAGGTAATACTTCAAAAACATTACTATCTTTACTTGAAAATAAAATTCAAGCAACAAGATCTTTAATTAAAACAAAAGGTAGTTCTATTTTTTTAGGAGCAGAATCTTTAAAAAGCATAAATGGGTCTGCACTTCAAAACATCTGTAGAATTTTAGGGCAAAAACTATTTGTTAGAACTAAAGAGGGAGAACGCTTAGGTGTATTAAATTCTAATACAACAGGGCTTCTTATGAACACTTTAGGGATAGCGCCAGGTGTGCGTTCAAATTGAAATTCTGAAGAAATTAAAAATAAAGAACTAAACATTCTTTTCGGAGTTCAACCTTACACTTTAAGTAATAAAAAATGATTATCAAATAAAACAAAACTTATTTCGTTTGCAACACATAAAGCATCTAATTTTATTGCCGAAAGGGTAGTTCCACTTAAAACACCTTATGAAAAAAATGGATATTTTATAGCAATTGATGGTCGTATTCGTAAAGGTTATAAAGCGGTAACAGCTCCTGTTGGAACAACATCATTAGATGTTTTCTTTGCTAGCGTAATGCGTCTTCAAGTTGAACCAGAAAAATGATTGTCTACTTTAAGCCGTTTTTGACGTTTTACAGATGAAATCCAGTTACATAAAAATTTAGAAACAGTTCACTTCTTCAGAAGCTTTTTCCATCTATATTATATGGAATCTGATGTTAAAGTAAAATATAATCTCTTTCCACGTACTATTGAAAATTTTTACGCGACTGATCTTTTATCTGCCAACTCTTTAACTATGGTAGAAGCATCTTTGTTTTTAAATAAGAATTCAAATTTTATAAACTAAAAGGTAAATGGAGAAAATGGAGAAAGTAGCGTTAAAAAAAAAAACCAATATAAGTATTATTGTTTTACCTGGAATAGTTACTCAAAACGATATTGAACAACAAATAACAAGTTATTTCAGAACACCTAATGAAGATAATATTTTTCATCGACTAGTTAATAATATTGGCCTAGAACAAGAAAATCTTCAAGACATCTTAAGAGTTTTAAATATGACACGTACTAGTCTTTTATCTCTAAAAACAAATACTGTTGTAAATCGTGATAACTTGAGCTTGCAATTGGATGCTGTTAGATTCGAACTACTTACACTTTGAGCTGATCTTGGAAAACCATTTGAACAGCGTATGAGTCAATACTGGGCGCTTTTAGAACAAAAAGCTTCTTTAAAGCAACAGATTGCTGATGCTTCAACAAGGATACAAGATCTTTCAGAATGTTCTAGTTTTGTAAATTCTAGGATAACTGAAGTTGGATCAGCGTTAGCAGGGGGAGTTTCATTGTGAGAAAAGTTAGTAGAGATAATAAAACATTCGGATATTGTTTTAGAAAAGGTGTTTGGATCTGGAAGATTGCGAGATGCTGTAGCAAGTACATTAATAGCAATTATTATTCTAACAATATCTTGAGTTTGTGTGGAATCTGCAGCTGCTGTAGTAAATTTTATTCAAAATGGAGGTTTGAAAGGGTTTTTTGCTTGACTAAAAGAATTAGCGAATTACTTAAGAAGTTGATTAGGAATCATTGAGATTGAATCTGTACCTAAAGAAAAACCTCACGTGAAATTACCTGAAATAGATAATACGCCAAGACCTTCACAAAACGATCCTGCGAAAGTAGAATTAAAATCGGATTCTGATAAAGTTCCTGATAATGAAAAAAATAGGTCTAATTGAAAATTGTGGGCTACTGCTGGCGGAGTTTTAACTGCTGTAATTTATTATATCATCCGAAACTCACGATAATAAAACTAAAAGCCCTAAAAGCACTTCTATTAAAAAATTAAAGAAAATATAAAAGGTCTTTTTAAAAATATCCTCTAAAAACCTTTAAAAACTTGTCAAATCTATAAAATATATAAAATAAGAGGGGGTCTAGACCTCTTCCAGCGTGGGGTAGTGCTCAAAAATTTCGAAATGAAAAACGCAAAAACGACATTCCGTTGTACTAAAGAGGATATGAAAACTGGAAACCAAAGAAAATAAGAGCAAGAAAAAAAACAAACAACACGCACATTAATTTATGTCTAGCTATAGGTACCAACCTTAACCTAATTTTATTATTTTCTAATTAGCATACAAAAGATTTTAATATTACCGTGACCGACCAGGTCACGGGCAGGCTACCACCTGTACAAAATGTCATTATACGCAAAATTATTAAAAAATCCATTAGTTTCTACTGTGTCAAATCATATTGATACTTATCCTACACCTATTAATTTAACTTATATGTGAGGGTTTGGATCTTTAGCAGGAGTTGCTTTAGTAACTCAAATCGTAACAGGAGTTCTCTTAGCAATGCATTATGCTGCAGAAATTCACATTGCGTTTGCTAGCGTTGAACATATTATGCGTGACGTAAAAGGAGGAGTTTATTTACGATATATTCATGCAAACGGAGCATCTATGTTCCTCTTAATAGTATACCTTCATATGTTCCGAGGACTTTATTATGGATCATACTACCAACCAAGAGCAAATCTCTGATATTCAGGAATTGTAATTTTCTTAGCTATGATGGCAACAGCATTTATGGGATACGTATTACCTTGAGGACAAATGAGCTTCTGAGGAGCTACTGTGATTACTAATCTTTTCTCAGCGGTACCTTATATTGGAGATTCAATTGTTCAATTACTTTGAGGAGGATTTTCCGTAGATAACCCAACACTTAACCGTTTTTTTAGCTTACATTATTTTGTTCCTTTTATTATTGCAGGTTTAGCTTTATTACACTTAATTCTTTTACACCAACCGGGATCAAATAACCCATTAGGGATAAACTCTATTTACGATAGAGTTCCTTTTTACCCATATTTTTACGTTAAAGATTTATTTGGATTCTTTATCTTCGTATGAATTTTTTCATTCTTTGTAGTATATGCACCAAACTACTTAGGACATCCTGATAACTATATTGAAGCAAATCCATTAGTAACACCAGCACATATCGTACCAGAATGATACTTTTTACCTTTCTATGCAATTTTACGTAGTATTCCAGATAAATTAGGGGGAGTAGTGCTTATGGTAACAGCAATTGTAATTTTAGCACTTTTACCAGTAGTAGATACTTCTGCTTTCCGAAGTAATTTCTTCAAACCATTAAATATTTGAATGTTTTGATTTTTCTTTGCAGATTCTGTAAGTTTAGGATGAATTGGTCAAGAAATCGTAGAAACACCATATATTGAAATGGGGGTGTTTGTAACAGTAGTTTATTTCTTATATTTCTTACTTTTCTTACCACTCGGAGGATTTATTGAAAACACAGTAATACGTAGTGTGCTTAAAGTTAACGTATCTGCCTTTTCTATTACTATGGATTTTGACGAGATAGGAATGTCAAGATTCTCAACACCAGCAAATGTTTTAAATAATACAGAACAATTTGGACTTACTTCTTCCAATAAAATTTTTGCTCATTTGATAGAATGAGTAGGTTTTTATCAAATTGCCTTTGTAGCATTGTTTTTATTAGGACTATCATTATTTTTTCCTAGAACAGGAGAATTTACACGTTTTACAAATAAGTTAGGGTTTGGTTATTTATTACTTATCTTTTGATTAACTTCGTTCCAAGTTTCATTTAAAACCCCAACACTTTACTTATATGAGTCTAGTTTAACAAATACTTACCCTGCAAATTGATGAAAACCAGCATTACCTTTTGCGACACTAGCAGATAGTTTAGTAGATATAATAGCGAAAGATTGACCATCAATTAATTTCTATATGCTTTTCCAAGAAGATAACCTTTTTTCAAAAGTATTTTTTATCTACGCTCTTTTTATTGTTTCAATCTTTCTTTATGGTATAGCAGATAGATTTTTTGTAGCAAATAGCTATGAAATTGAATTTACTCTTTTAATCTTTTTTATTCATTTAGGGGGATTATTTTTATTTTCAGTCTCAAACGTAATTGAATTTGTATTATCAATTGAAATTGTTACTTTAGCAACATATGCTTTAACAGCTTTTGACCGTAGAAACCGTTTTAGTGCGGAAGCTGGGGTACAGTATTTCATTTTAGGTAGTTTACCAAGTGGACTTCTTGTATTAGGAGCAGCTCTTTTATATAAAAGTTGAGGAACTTTAGGTTTTGCGGATCTTGATCTTTTATTAACAAATACTACAATACAACCTACAGTTTTTGAAGGGGAAGTAGATCCGGAATTTAATGATTTCTTTGATAACCTTCCAAGGTATCGTTCTATTATTACTGTGTATGAAGATGACCTTGGAAACATTATTTCTTATTCTATTAGACATAGCAGAGATTTTAATTTAGCGTGATCTGATGAAATGTTAGAAGACCTTTTATTAATTGAGGATGTGTTCCCAGAATTTGATGCTGTTTTTGCAAGTGCAACACCTTATGCATATGCGACTTTGGCAGCGATTTTTCTTATTTTCTTCAACTTTCTTTTTAAATTAACCGCAGCACCGTTCCACTTTTGAGCTCCAAGTATCTACGGTAAAGCACCACTAGCATCTGTAACTTTCCTTTCTATTTTTTCAAAAGGAATGATTTTTTTTGCTTTAACAAAATTCTTATTTACATTATTCCACGCGTATTTCTATATTTTATTACCATTTTTTATTTTTGTAAGCGTATTAAGTGTTCTTTTTGGAATGATAGGAGCATTTGCGGAAAAAGGAATTAAACGTTTCTTTGTATATAGCTCAATGGGGCATGTAGGGTTTATGTTATTGGGGTTAAGCTTATCGACAAGAGAAGGTCTTTCAGCAACATTCCATTACTTACCTGTTTATATCATTACCTCATTTATTATGTGATTTATTTTATTAGATTTAGGTGAAGAAAAAAATGAATTAGTACATTTTTCTGTATTAAAAAATTCAAATTCATTACTAGCTTTAATTTTCTCACTAATTATTTTCTCAATGAGTGGAATTCCACCATTAGGAGGATTTTTTGTTAAATTAGATATTTTAGCAGCTGTTTTAGAAAGTTCTCGTTTTTATACCAATTTTTTACTCTTATTCTTTACTGTAGCAAGTTTTTTCTATTACTTAAGGGTAGTTAAAATTATTTTCTTTGACAGTAGTAATGATTTTGAAAGTAATAAATACCGTTCAGAGGAACGACTTTGAATGATTTCAGTATTGTTCATTATCTTGTTATTTTATCTTTTCTTGGTAGAAAAACCATTATTAGAAATCCAAATGCAAGCGTTATCAGCAATTCTTTAATTTTTCAACGGAAGGGAAGCATAATTAATAAATCTATTATCTAATTTACTTAATTTTTTAAGTAAAAAGGGCTTGTAACTCAGTTGGTTAGAGTATACGCTTGATAAGCGTAAGGTCAGTAGTTCAAGTCTACTCAGGCCCATATCTTTTTCATTACTAGACCGGATAACATAAGTGGCTAATGTAGAAGATTGCAAATCTTTTGATGGCAGTTCGATTCTGCCTCTGGTCTTTGAAATATATAAAAAGACTATAAGTTAACGGGGGTGTAGTTCAGATGGTAGAACAAATGCTTTGCAAGCATTGGGTCATCGGTTCGAGTCCGATCATCTCCAAAAATGAAATTTAAAAACTAAAATGAAATACTTATCATGAAAAGATAAAAAACGACGAGTTTTATTTTGTTCATATGAAGAAGGACGTGTTTTCTTAAAGGCAGTAGTTAAGAACATTTTTTTAAATGGTAAATTGCGTATGTCAGCATACTCTACATATACTCTTTTTCCAAGAGATGCCTCTATAACTCGAATCCATAATCGTTGTATTATGACAAATCGAACTCGAGGTATTTATACGAAATTTGGGTTATCACGTTTAATGTTCCGAAAATATGCCTGAAAAGGAAAGTTAACAGGAGTTAAAAAATCGAGCTGATAGAAGTTTTATCTTTTATACAACTACAATAGTACAATAGTACAAAATCCAAAATCCACAAATTAAAAACCAACAAAATAACTAATGCGCGATTTCTTAGGAGACTTAATTGTTCGTATTAAAAATGCACAAAGAGCACGCTTACCTGAGGTTATAATGCACCCTTATTTCCCGAAACACTACATAAAGATTTTACGTCTTCTTTACCGTGAAGGGTACATTCGAGGATTTAATGAGCAATGAGAGACCACAGAAGGACGAAACGTGATTAGAGTCCTATTAAAATATAGTTTACGAGGAGAGCCGATAATTGAAAATATTTTTGCTATCTCTAAGCCAGGGCGTAAAATTTTTGTTAATACAAAAACTTTATGACAACCTAAAGCAAGCAAAGGGATACTTATTCTATCTACACCAAAAGGTTACGTTGTAGATAGAGATGCGAGATTTTTAAATATTGGTGGTGAACTACTTCTTGGTGTTTATTAAGAAGACTTATTACTCCATAAAAACGCAAAATTTATAAATCCAATGATATCATGTAAATTAGATCCAGAGTTAAAATTAAGTTGATCGGGTAATAGTATTACTATTAACGGTCCTAAAGGTACTTTAATAAAAAATAAAACGGATATGGAGCTCCATACTGAAGATGGTATGCTTCATTTATGATCTACTACAAATTCATGTTTAGAAAATGCTTATTTTTCTTGACTACAACAACTTTTTATAGGAGTAACCAAAGGTTATAAACAAAAACTAAAATTAATGGGGGTTGGTTATAGAGCAACAGTAACTGACAACGAACTCACATTAAAATTGGGGTATAGTCATGAAGTTAAATATAAAATCCCAAGCGATATTATTATTACCCCATCAAAAAATAAAGGAGTGCTTTTACTTATTCAAGGAACTGAACTTGATCGCGTACAACAAGTTGCAGTAGAAATTCGAAGATTCCGTGAACCAGATGCTTATAAAGGAAAAGGGGTCCACTATTATGGTGAAGTTTTACGTTTAAAAAAAGGTAAACGTGAAGGGAAATAATAAAACAAATAAAAATTAATTAAATATATAAAATGGAAGGAAATATCTATAAACCAAGATATAAAATAGCTTTTTTATCTAAAAATAAAATATGATCGTATAAAGATTCACGCCTTCGTCGATTTTTTAATATCCGAGGAAGAAAATTAGTACGACGTGGTCTTTTTAAACGATATGTTATTTCATTAAATACTATGAAATGAACAATTGCTCGACGATATATTAGACCATATATGCGTCGACGTAAAAGTGTGAAACGCAAGTATAAAACTGCGTTTTATAACAAGCAACAATTACGTAATTTCTACGGTGTATGTAAAGAAGAAGCATTCCGTAATTTTTTCAAAGCGCATTTATCAGGAATCACCCGAAGAAACGACTCCTTTTATAGTGCGTTAGAAAGACGAGCAGATATGTTTCTTTTTAGAACAAGACTTTTACCCACTATTTATGCAGCTAACCAGTATGTTAGACATCAAGGAATCTTATTGAACTATGGGTTGGAGAAATCTCCGAATGCTTTAGTACGACCAGGATATGTTTTAACTGTTCAACCAGAATATTGATCAATTTTTGCACGGGTTTTAGAACAACGCCTTTTTTACAGATGACATGGATATGGTCTCTTGCAAGAACGTTCTTTTTCTAGATTAAAAAAAAAATTACGTTGAATTTCTATCAGACGTAAATATTCTATGTTAAAAGAAAGACGTTTATTAAGAAAATTAGTACGACTTAGACGAGAATTACGTTCAACTAAACGAATTGCAATTTCCGAATATAAAAACTGACTCGAGGAATGAGGGAATCATTACGAAACAGCGCTAGAGGATCTCAAAGGCAATAAAGATCTTAAAGATAAATCTTCAACAGAATATTCTCCCGAAGTAAATAATGTGGTAGAGGAATTTTATAGTTTGGTAAAGGACTCTGAGATCACAAGTTCTGCGATTGTGTTTAACAAGAAAAGTCTTTCAAGGAAAAAAATGAAATCAAGATTAAAAATTAAAACATTGAAAGCAAAGTTAATTGAAAAAAAAAGAGAATGAAAAAGTTTAAATAAGAGAAAATTTTTATCTAAACTTCAGCTACAAAATTCCGTGTTACGTCGAAATAAAGTAAGAGTTTTGCAATTGAAAAATTTAAGCGCAAAGAAACAAAAAGACCCAAAATCTTATAATAAACGTGCTCTTAAACTAAACAAACAAACCAAATCTCGTACAAGACTAATGTTTATAAAACCACGCATTACTCAAACAATTAAAGGTAAATTAAAACGTCGTTGACGCGGGAGTGAAAGCATTTTCTTTAGAAGAATAACAAATCTAGTTAAAACATATCGACAAACTCTTTCTTTCTTCGGTAAACTAAAATTTATGGAAATACAGCATAAAATATCTCTTGGTGAAAAGGCCTTAGAAAAAAGCAATTCAAAAAGGCTTAAACACATAAGTGAAGGATTAAAATCACTCCGCGAAAAATATGTTCGTAGCATAAAACGAGAATTAAGATCAGCAGATGAAGAATTAAACGAGTACACAGAGAATCTAATTAAAAAAAGAGTAAGATATCATCGTTGAAAACAATGAATCTTTTTTAATAGAATGACACGTAAAATAGAAAAGAAAAGTGCGAGAAAAACACCATTGTACTATTTTATGATCAGAAAACGTAGAAAAGCAAGACGTAGAGTTTCAGTTCCACGTTTAAAAGGAGTACACTGATATACTCCAAGCTATATACATTTTGATTTTAAAACTATGCAATCAATTTTCTTACATCACCCGTTATCTAGAGAAATCCATTATTCTTTCAAAGGTTCTCTTGGTAAACTCCAAGCTTATTATAGCTCTAAAAATTAAAATGGAGAGGGCAGGACAAACTATCCAACAGTCATTCGTGGTAGAACGTACTGCCCCATCCAACAATCCTTACAGTGAAAAACGCAGGTATTTAGAATGAAGTGCTTTTAGGGATAATGATTATCAAATATTAAAAATTTCTAAAGAAGCTTATCTTAGCGAAGCTTTAGGTCTTAAATTAACATCAATGATGACTAGTGACGATACTCTTCGGAAACGATCACAAGAAAGAATTGAATGGCTTCATACTGCAGCTAGTCGTTGTGAAAATCTTATGTTTACTAGACAAGTAGAAAAAGATTATTTCCTTGAATTAGCTTCAAAAATAGATGTACCTATATTGCCTCAAGATGTTCAAGTTGTTAGAGAGCTAGCTAGAAGGGACTATGTCGAGAAACGTTTAGAAAGAGATGAGATTTATGCAATGGGGTCTTATTTTAAAGGAGAGTATTATGACCGTTCAAAACGTTTAGCCGTAATGAGCGATTCAGAGTTATATGAGGCAAATGTGCTAAAAAAAGTTTCAGTAAGTAGTGGCGAAAACTCTATACCTTCAACTCCTTCGAATTACTCTACCGCCTCTAATTCCTCTAATTCCTCTAATTCCTCTAATTCCTCTCATTCTTCTCATTCTTCTCATTCTTCTCATTCTTCTCATTCTTCTCATTCTTCTCATTCTTCTCATTCTTCTTCCTCAACCCCTTCAGCAGCAGGTGACGCGGCACCGTCTTCTTCAGACCCATGAGGCTTAGGGAAATTTGTTTTAGCGCTTATTTTAATCATCTTTGTTTATAAAGTAGGTTTTTCTATAGCGGATTATTTTTATCCAGGAACTAGTCAAAGATTTCATCTTTCGGTACAACAACACATTAACAACTATAAAACTTATTTAGGATACTCAAAATCAAGCGCACCGGATCCTTTACCAAATTCATCTGATACCACTAGCAGTACTAGTACTGTTACCACTAGCACTACTACTACTTTTAGCGAAAAAGATATTAAACCTCTTACAGGTGTTGATTTAATTGAAGATGAGTATATAAATTTAGATAATGAAACTTCTAAAGAGGACGGAATAAAAAAAAGTAAGAAATCGAGCTGATTAGGTTGGGCGTTAGCGGGATTAGCTATAGGGGGCACAATTCTTGTTTATGTTGTAAGAAAAGGCTTTTAAAAACAAATATTATATTCTTATTAGATTTTATCGAGTGTTATTAGTCCTCTAATTACATGAGATTAAGTACGTTAATTCGTATTCAAAACTAGGATTTATTTAATTACACAGAAAAGGGGGTTACCTACAAATTAACAATTATGTTAATTTGTATCTCTTGATTCTGAATTTAAACGATTTTTCCTTTATAGTTCAAATAGGTATAAGTTAGTCTTACCATATTATTTTTAAATAGAATTATAAAGGTAAAGCTGGGTAACAAGCTTTACACAATGACACCCCTCATTAACGCTTTAAGTGAATTTAAATTAACAACCAGTAAATTACACGTCGCGGTTGCGCAAAATTGGCAATACGGGTTCCAAGATCCATATTCACCAATTATGGAAGGTATTATTAGTTTCCACGATGATCTTGTTATCTTCTTAGTTTTTATTGTATTTTTTGTTCTTTACATGCTCTATAGCATTGTACAAACTTTTAGAACCGATAACAAAAAAACAACACTTCCTGAGTATGCTAGTTTTGTGCACAACCCATCATTAGAAATTATTTGAACAATCATTCCAGCTTTAATTTTAGTTAACTTAGCGATTCCATCATTCTCACTTCTTTATTCAGTGGATGAGATCGTAGAACCAACATTTACTTTTAAAGTTGTAGGTCATCAATGATATTGATCATATGAAATCATGGGTGGAAATGAATTCTTAGAAACTGTATTAGGAGATAACGAAATCCAAGTAGAAGGAACTAGTTTTGATAGCTACATGTTAGCAGACGAAGATTTAAATTGAAAAAAAAAACACCATCATCGTCTTTTAACAGTAGATAATCACTTACCATTACCAATTAAAGAAAATGTAAGAGTACTCGTAACAGCAGCGGATGTTTTACATAGTTGAGCAGTACCTAGCTTAGGAGTAAAACTTGACGCTTGTCCAGGACGTTTAAATCAAACATCACTTTTTATCGAAAGAGCAGGGTATTACTATGGGCAATGTAGCGAACTTTGTGGGGTGAATCATGCTTACATGCCAATTGGAATCTTAGGGCTTAATATGAGAGGGTGAAAATTACCAACAGCGTTGGGGGAAGCTTTATTTTTAAGCGCATTAAGGGACGAAAGATCCTAAAAATAACAATATAATAAATATAATATTATTTTTACAACAACTTTTATTAAATTATTAAATGTTGATTAAAAAAACAGCAGTTCATCCGTTTCATATCGTAGATCCTAGCCCTTGACCTTATCAAGTAGCTTTCGCTGCTTTCCAAATGTTATTTGGGCTCACTTTGTACATGCACTATTTTGAAAAAGGGTTCAGTATTTTTATCTATGGTTTAATTGCAACCACACTCGGGGCATCTCTTTGATGACGAGATATCGTACGTGAAGGTACTTTCGAGGGGCAACACACAACCGTAGTTCAACACGGACTCCGTTTCGGAATGGTGCTCTTTATTGTTTCAGAAGTTATGCTTTTTTTTGCATTTTTCTGAGCATTTTTCCACAGTTCATTAAACCCAGTACCTCAAATTGGAGCAGTATGACCACCTAAAGGTATTGAAGTAATTAATCCTTGATTAATTCCATTATTAAATACAACACTTCTCTTAACATCAGGTGCTTCTTTAACATGAGCGCATTCTGCTTTAATCGGGGGGTATCGTTTAGAAGCAATAGCAGGATTAATTATGACTATTGCTTTAGCAACAATTTTTACATGTTTTCAAGCTTATGAGTATGTAAATGCCCCATTTGATCTCTCTGACGGTATTTATGGATCAACATTTTACATGTTAACAGGGCTTCACGGGTTTCACGTTATTGTAGGAACTCTATTCTTAGCTGTAGCACTTTATCGTTTAGTAGAACATCATTTTACTGTAACTAACCATATTGGATTTGAAGCAGCCGCATGATATTGACATTTTGTTGATGTTGTTTGAATTTTCTTATTCTTAGCGGTGTATACTTGAGGTGAAGGAATTTCTAATAATTAAATGAAAAAACCTATTGTTCCTAATTTAAAAATAAATCAACTAAAGGAAAACGTCCCTTTAACAAAGGATAATCTTATTGTTATAAAACCCGACAGTACTAATATTAAACTTAATAGATCGTTATCTGAAATATCGGCCATATCTCGAAGACCTTCAGGATCCTCAGAATCTTCATTTTTAATATCTCCAAGATCTTTAGATTTAGAAGGGACAGGGAACTCAGGGAACTCAGGAGGTCCAGGAGACCCAAAAGACCCCAAATCTTTTTTTCAGATACAGGTTGATAATATAGATAGGTTTGATAATTTTTTAAAGAT
>JACCEC011042737.1_pt1 | contig 32667 bp, 32 predicted proteins | sample 7450121 | NCBI WGS metagenome assembly JACCEC01 (sample SAMN15323455, study PRJNA562643) | freshwater metagenome | isolation source: river surface water | place: USA:Blue River Watershed | collected 2017-08-18 | reverse complement strand
TAGCAGGTGTAAATAAGTTTGAGGGCCTGAAATTGACAAATTTAACATCACCAGATGGACGAACGGTAAACGTGATCGCGTGCGCGAGGTGGCGCCCCTTTGCTTACACTCCCGCTGGAATTGGCGAAACCGAAGTTTGCTCTCACGCAGCTGCACGAGCAGGCTTCTAGCGAATACCGTACTTGGGTAAATAGTGATTTAGTAGGTAGGCGCCAATTAGTGCGATACCGCTCACTGCGAACAGGCCACCAGAAAGACCAATCGCAATTGTGAGCAGAGAGATCACTGGAGCCGCAGCGGCAATGCCGCCATCAAGAAGTAATCGGAATGCTGCTAGAAATTCGTTTCGAGCGCCTTCGGGTGCAAGGTCAGCACCAATAGTCAAGACGAGTCCTGAGCCAAGGGCGTTAGCCACGGCAAGTGCTACTGCAACTATTGCAAAACTTGTCTCGTCTGTTGTGAACGGAATGCAAGCCACACCCGCGCCAATTGCAAGGATCGTTGGTACAGCTGCAAAGCGGCGACCATATTTATCGATGACCTGACCCCCGTTATAGAAAAGGGCAAAGTCAACCGCTCCAGCAAGCCCGATAATCAAGGCCGTTATAGATAGATCAAGATTTATGTGCAGTGCCCAAAGAGGCAGCGCAAGATGCCTAACAGTTCTAAGGAAAGTCAGCATGGCAGATGCCACACCCAAAGTGAGCAATTTCTTTTTCTCGAGTTTTGCAACGGCCCAAATGCCGCCGGCTCGATTTGGGGGAGTATCGGGCATTTTTTCTGGCTTTGTGAAAAGCAAGATGATTCCTGCAAGTGAACAAAATGCGATGGACATCCAGTAGATGTGTTGAATTCCGTAACTTTGAATGATCCAGGCGCCAACCAGTGGCCCTATGAATGCACCGAGCCTGAACATTCCGCCAAGAATAGAAAGTGCTCTGGCCCGATACTCCTTAGGCGCTGTTTCAGCGATGTAGGAGTGTCTGGCTAGACCAAAAATTGCTGCGGTCATTCCAAGCAGAAAAACACCAGCACCGATCATGTAGATATTCGCTGCAAAAACAGCTAGCAATGCTCCGGCTGCTGCAACAAAGCCAGCCCAGATCATCGAAACTCTCTCACCGAACCGATTCACGATTGATGCTGCGGGAAGGTCTGCAACCAGGGTGCCAATCAGGACCAAACCGGCCACAAATGCAGCGGTTGGAAGGTCCGCGCCTAAACGTTCAGCGCTTGCTGGAATCAGCGGAATCAGACCCGATTCACCCGCGGCAAAAAGTAAAGAAGGTACATAAACAGGTAAGGCAAGTTCTCTGACCTGAAAAGTTGGCTTATTGGAACTCACTCCTCAATTATGACGCTCACCTAAACTATTAGAGACATGGCAGACCTAGACCTAACCCAAGAGATTCGCGCGCTTCGTGCTACTTTCTCGGATATTCAACAGGTGGTGGATGTCAAAAAACTCACCGATGAAATTGTTGTGCTCAAGCAGCAAGCCGCTGACCCAAACATTTGGGACGAACCGGTTCACGCGCAAAATGTGACCAGCAAGCTGTCACACGCCCAGGGCATGCTGACTAAGTTGGAATCCGTCCAGTCTCGACTCGATGATCTAGAAGTTTTAATTGAAATGGCAAACACGGAAGCTGATGCCTCCGTTCAGGCTGAAGCCAAGTCTGAGCTAACTTCACTGCAGGCACTTATCTCTGAACTTGAAATACAGACCCTGCTAAATGGAGAGTATGACTCCCGTGCGGCCGTTGTAACCATTCGCTCTGGTGCAGGTGGCGATGATGCCACGGACTTTGCTGAAATGCTGATGAGAATGTATCTGCGATACGCGGAAAAGAACAAGATGCCGGTTCAGGTTCTTGATACCTCCTACGCAGAAGGTGCCGGCATCAAATCGGCAACCTTTGAAATTGATGCACCATACGCCTTTGGGTCAATGTCTGTGGAAGCGGGAACTCATCGACTCGTTCGCATGAGCCCATTCAACGCCGCTGGCAAGCGCCAAACATCCTTCGCGGCGGTCGAAGTTGTTCCGTTGGTTGAGCAAACAGAAGCAATCGAGATTCCGGAAAGTGAAATCCGCATCGATGTTTTCCGTTCTTCAGGCCCTGGTGGGCAGTCTGTGAACACTACAGACTCGGCCGTTCGAATTACGCACATTCCTACTGGCACTGTCGTGAGTTGCCAAAACGAGAAAAGTCAGATTCAAAATAAAGCTGCGGCGATGAGGGTTCTCCAGTCTCGACTTCTAGAAATTCGAAGGCGCGAAGAAGAAGCCAAGAAAAAGCAAATAGCTGGAGATGTAAAGGCTAGTTGGGGTGAGCAGATGCGTTCTTACGTTCTAGCTCCCTATCAAATGGTTAAAGATTTGCGCACTGATTACGAAGTCAACAACCCTTCGGCTGTCTTCGATGGCGATTTGGCCGGCTTTATTGCAGCTGGAATCCGCTGGCGCAAGCAGACACAACAAGGCGCTTAGGCGGCTCTGGGCTTAGGCGCTCTTAGGCTGGTCTCATCATGATCAGCATTTCCAATGTCAGCAAGCAATATCGAGGCTCTGCGCGCCCCGCGCTCAACAACGTATCGCTCGAAGTGGCAAAAGGGGACTTTGTCTTCTTGGTCGGTGCTTCAGGATCGGGAAAATCCTCGCTGATGCGCCTAATGTTGCGTGAAGATGTGCCAACCAAAGGTTCGGTTCACGTGCTCGGAGAGAACCTAGTTGGCATTCCAAGCCGCCGCGTACCATTTTTCCGTCGTCGACTTGGCGTTGTTTTTCAAGACTTTCGCTTGCTCCCAAACAAAAGTGTTGCCCAAAATGTTGCATTTAGCCTTGAAGTAATTGGCAAATCGCAGGGGTTTATCCAAGAGGCTGTTCCAGAAGTGCTGCGCCTAGTTGGACTTGAGGGCAAAGCAGACAGACTTCCAAGCGAACTTTCTGGCGGTGAGCAACAGCGCGTGGCTTTGGCCCGTGCGATTGTGAACAAGCCTGCACTTTTGCTTGCCGACGAGCCAACCGGAAACCTTGACCCGTCCACATCTCAAGACATCATGGCTTTGATTGAACGCATCAACCTTGCGGGAACCACCGTGATTATGGCAACCCACGATCGGGGAATCGTAGACCGATTGAAGAAGCGCGTTGTAGAGCTAAAAGATGGCGAAATCATTCGCGATCAGGTGGGCGGTTCCTACTAATGAAGTTTGTATTTAGCGAGGTTGCTCAAGGCTTCCGCCGCAATCTATCTATGGTTGTATCGGTAATTTTGGTTACCTTTATTTCGCTCACGTTTGTTGGCACCGCTTCTTTGCTGCAGATGCAGATCGGGCAAATGAAAAATTACTGGTATGACCGCGCTCAGGTTGCCGTTTACATGTGCAGTGATGTTTCTGCCACCGATGTCTGCCCGCAAGGGGAGGCTTCTGAAGATCTCAAGGCTGCGGTCAAGGAGAAGCTCGAATCAAATACATTGAGCCAGTACATCGATAAGTACTATTTTGAAAACCACGATCAGGCTTACGCAACTTTCCAAGAGCAATTCAAAGGCAATGCTGTAGCCAAGTATGTTACAGCTAAGCAGTTGAATGAGACCTACTGGGTCAAGCTCAAAGACTCAACTAAGAGTCAAATCATCACCGAAAGTTTCACCGGGGTTGCCGGCGTAGAAGAAGTACGTGATCAGCGAAGTTATCTAGATCAAATTTTCAGCATATTGAATGCTGCATCGCTAGCGGCAATCGGTATTGCAGTGCTCATGCTGTTTTCTGCAGCGCTCCTAATCTCAACTACTATTCGACTGTCTGCATTTAGTCGTCGCCGTGAACTCGGAATCATGCGTCTAGTTGGCGCAAGCAATTTCTATATTCAATTGCCATTCATCCTTGAAGGGGTAGTGGCTGCGACTATCGGGTCAATTCTTTCTGGAGCTGCAGTTTTGGCAATCGTTCAATTCTTCGTTCAGGGATACCTGGCTGAAAGGCTTCCTTTCACCAGCTTCGTTGGACTTGCTGACGGACTGATCGTTGTGCCCGTGTTGATTGGCGCGGGTATTGTGTTGGCGGCTTTGGCCTCGGGCCTCGCAATTCGCCGATACCTGCGAATATAGAAGTCTTATGCCTAGAGAACGTGGTCAAAAGGTTGTTGCCAGCAACCGCAAGGCTCGCCACGACTACCTAATTTTGGATACCTATGAGGCCGGTATGGCCTTATCGGGCCCGGAGGTTAAATCTCTTCGTGCAGGGCGGGCATCCCTTGTTGATGGTTACGCATCTATTGATGGTGGCGAAGCTTGGCTTGAGAACGTTCACATTCCCGAATACACGCAGGCAACTTGGAACAACTCGCCGTCCCGTCGTAAGCGCAAATTGCTTTTGCATCGTGAAGAAATCATGAAATTGCAATCAAAGCTAAAAGAATCTGGTTTCACGCTTGTGCCTCTCTCGATTTATTTCAAAGATGGTCGCGCAAAGGTAGAAATCGCTCTTGCTCGCGGTAAGAAGGAATACGACAAGCGGCAGACTCTCAAAGAGCAGACCGATAAGCGCGAAGCTGACAGGGCAATGTCTTCAAAGGGCAAAGACTGGTAATTCACAGTCTTCTGCCAGCCTCGGGGCTATCTAATGTCACAGGCATGGCTTAGCATTGAAGCAACCCCAAAAAATCGAGACCCAGACGTTTAGGTTGGATTTTTTTGGGTTTTGATAACTAAACATGGGGATGATCGGTTTCGACAGTGCATGTGTAACTGGATGAAGCGGGTCGAGAATGTAGCGTCAACTCGTAAATGTCCGCTGCAAACTATAAGTGCTAAATCATCACGCACTGACTTTGCCCTAGCTGCTTAATAGCACCTAGCCTCGAAGTCCGTTAGACCAGATTTGATTTCGTTCTGGGTTCTAGCGTCATTTAGAAATCTTGCTTTGTAGTTATGCCTTAGGGCTACAAGGGACTCAAACTAAGACTGGGCCCGTCGGTTATGTTGCTTCAAGCTAGTACCGGGGCCGAGCAGAACCTTATTGAAGCTACACCCGTAGAAGAGTCAGAAACTCTGTATTGGACGGGGGTTCAATTCCCCCCATCTCCACTCAGGCTTCGGCCAAAGAGTTCATCCCATATTAAAAACCCACCAGCGATGGTGGGTTTTTTGCTTAAGTTGCTATTTCAACAGCAGGCCAATAGCCAACCCTAAAATCAAGATTGCGCCTGCGTACTGAATGCGGTGTTGCACACGTACATCGGTGAATGACTTTGTGAGCTGAGCGGCGAAAACCAGGCCCATTTGCCAAACTAACGAACCAATAAAAACCCCAACGGCAAATAATGCAATTCCAAACAGCCCAGTTCCCTGTGAAAGAGTAGCCACGCTAGGGGTGATGCCAAAGAAGTAGAAGGCAGTGGCTGGGTTTAAGACGGTGAGGCCAAAAAATTTTGCATATGTTTTGAGCCGTGACGCAGTTGAGTTGCTCATGTCTGGGCTCTCAATTTTTGAGCTCCGGCGGGCGTCCATGAAAATCTTCACCGCCACAAATATCAAAATAGCCGAGCCTAGAATTCGCAGCGGCATAACCCAACCGGTCAGCAAATTGACGATGGCGGTGCCAAAAGCAAACACAAGAGCGGCATACGAGAAGTCAACGCTTGCCATGGCTAATGCGCCAAATATTCCAATTCCGCGTCCATGTTTGAGCGTGGTGCTGATCAGCAATATTGCCATGGGCCCAAGGGGAATAGCCAAAGCTAGACCCGCCAAGGCTCCGGTCATCAATACATCCACCCGGCAATCTTGACATACTTGGAACATGACTTCGGGAATCTCAATTGCGGAATGGCTTGTAACTAATGGGAACATCGCGTTTGAGATCATCGGCACCTTGGCCTTCGCGCTATCGGGTCTTTTAGAGGCGGCACGTAAAAAGCTGGACATCGTCGGCATGGCTATGGTCACATTTCTTGCAGCCTTTGGCGGCGGTACCCTGCGCGACATTCTGTTAGATCGCCGCCCTTTTTTCTGGGTGCAGAATCAATTCTGGATTTGGGTAGTGCTGGCAATGTGTTTGTTGGCCCTGATCTTCATTCGATCTCGCCATCTTGAACCGACCGAGCGAGCAACCGCCTGGCCAGATGCGATTGGCCTAGGAATTTTCAGCGCAGGTGGAACCTACATTGCTCTTCAAGCTGGAGTCCCGGCGATCGTTGCGGTAATCATGGGAATTATCACCGCGGTTTTTGGAGGAGTCTTGCGAGACGTCGTAGTCAATGAGATTCCCCGAGCCTTTGTTGATCACCAGCCCTATTCAATTCTTGCCTTCGCCGGTGGTTGGGTTGTGGTTGGCCTGCACTATGTGGGCACTAGCTCGTTCATCGCGGTTGGTGTTGGTGCTTTAGTAATCACAGCACTAAGGTTTGCGGCCATGATTTTTGGTTGGCGACTACCAACTTGGCGTGTATAAAAAATATTAGTCGGTGGTGCAGGGGGCCAGTTGGGCCACTCGCTGCGGTGTTACACCCAGCAGAATTGCGATATCGCGCATAGTCAAACCTTCATCTCGCATGCGAGAAACTACGTCTCTGATTTCGTTCGATGCTTCTTCCTGAAGTTTTGCGGCCTCGCGCATTTTGTGCTGCGCAGCTTCTATGTCGCAAATGATTCCAGGCATTACCGCCTCAACCTTGACCACGATGTCGCACTTTGATTCACCAGTGGTTTTTTCAGCAAGAACTTTGATTTGCTCCGTGGCTTTATCTAGACGCTTAGAGGTGGTCTTGTAGTTGCCCAACGAGGGGACAGCAATCAGCCAGCCATCATCTTGGCGCTCGGCGCGTGCCTTGATTTCCATGACTGTCCTTCCGTTCAAGTTTTGTCTAGGGCCACTTGACAAATCTTGTCAACCCGTGCTTTACTTACTAACTGTAAGTCCGAAACCTCGGATATTCAACACATAAAGGGAATTTCATGAACATCTTTCTAGCAATCGCCGCACTTGCGGTTTCAGTTTTTACCGCATCCGGCTTCTACAAGGCTGGATCATTCAAGTCCAAGGCAACCAAAGAAACCTTGCTGGGCGCAGGCATGGGTTGGGTTGAGAAGACACCGATGGGCCTAGTTCGTCTTATCGCTTGGCTTGAAATCCTTGGCGCTATCGGTGTTGTCGTGGCTCCGATTGGTGCGTACCTCACTGGCTTGGCTTGGTCACAGTGGGTTGGTGTTGCTGCCGGTGCCGGATTGGCCTTGACCATGGTTGTGGCGTTTTTGATGCACGCTGCCCGTGGAGAGGCTAAGTACACCTGGAAGGCGAACCTTGGTTTGTTTGCGGCAGCAGCTGTGGCAACCGTTCTGCAGTCCGTTGTCGTTCTTCCGCTTTTCTAGTTTTAAATCTCAGAATTTTTTGATTCCGGCCCTGTTGGCTGCTCTTCTAAGAGTGGTTAGCAGGGCCGGTGCAGTTAATGCCAAGAGGATCACAGTAGTGATGGCTCGACCGGCATCCCATGCCAATCCGCCAGTGAGGATTTCGTAATTTACAAAACGGATCAAGTTTTCCAAAATTCCAGCTCCTGGAAGGTAGGAAACATCCGAACCCAAACCGGCAAGAAATGGCCAGTTCCACATTGTCATTAACGCACCGTAACTGAAACTGGCAAAAACTGCGTAGCCCAAAAGCAGTGCCATTTGCAACCACAGGAGTCTGGGTTTGGGAAGCAAGCCCGCAAGGATTCCCACGAGTGCTGCAGCCATCATCTGAAACGGCAGCCACGGGCCAATTCCACCGGTGACTAAACCCGATACCAACAGCGAAAGTGCGCCCATAAGAAATCCGAAGCCCGGCCCGAATACATAGGCGCTAATAATTATCAAGAAAAACGAAGTCTCAACTCCGGCAACTCCGGCACCCAACATACGAATCAGAGCATTGAGTGCGGTAAGCACACCAAGCATGGCTAACTGCCGGCTATCCAAATTACCCGTTGAGAACTCATGGAGGGTCAAAATCAAAACTGTCGGCAGCAAAATTATGAAGGTTAGCTGGGCAAGCTGAGATTCGGACTGTGCAGTGGTTGAAATCAGCAGGGGCCAGGTAAACATCATTAGGCAGGCCATTGCAGCAAGTCCAAGCAGCACAGGACGAAGAACCAATTGACTAAACATTCTTCACCGCAATCTGATCTAACCTAAACACTCCGGGGGTTTGAGTTATCTCGGTTAGTTGAGGTGAGTACTTTGACCCAGGGCTAAGAACCTGCGTAGGTGTTCCAGAGTTGACGACTCGACCATTCTCCAAAATTAAAACCTGATCTCCGATTTCAGCGACAAACTCAATGTCGTGACTAGCCATAATCACGGCCTTGCCTTGGGACTTTAGTTTTCCAATCGTTTCGGCAAGTTCGCGCTTGGCGATGTAGTCAAGCCCACGAGTTGGTTCATCAAGCAAAATTAGCGATGCGCCCTTAACCAGTTGTGAAGCTAGAACGAGGGCAATCTGCTGCCCGGTAGACAAATCGCGCGGATGGATTGCTGGGTTGATTCTGCCGGCTAGCTTTTCAAAAATTTTTGCGGTAGTTCCTGGTTCACTCTCGCTTGTAGCGTCAGATTCAGCTAACTCGCTGCCAAGGGAGTTCAAAAAAAGTAGGTCGCTGGCTTTCTGTGGAACCATAGCCACGAGCTCCAGTCGCTCGGCGATCCCCTGAATGGCCGGGTCTTGATTTTTTATCAGCACCTGTCCAGAGACCTTTGCGTCTGCGCTTGGCTTTGTGCCCTGGATCCCCCAGAGGGCGCTGGATTTGCCCGAGCCATTACTTCCCATCAGCGCTGTGAGGGTTCCGGCTCGTGCAGAAAAGCTGACGCTGACCACGGCCTGCAAACTGCCATAACTAACCGATAGATCATGGACGGTGGCAACATCAAGATTGCTGTCGTGGTCTTGCTTTGTGCCTTTGTCAATAGACGTTGAATAGCTTTTGCTATTTTGCTGCCAGCGCTGTTTGGCCTTTTCAAGGCTCAGCTCCAGCGGCTGCCAGCCAAGCTTTTTGCCGAGCGAAAATATTGGTGGTTCGGTGCGATTGTCAAAGTTTGTCAGGCTAGCTGCCGCTTTGATCACTCGGCCGTCGGTTTGTACCTGAACAACAGAATCTACAAATTCCAGTACGCGCTCAATTCGATGTTCACTGAGAATCACGGTGGTCGCGGTCTCTGAAGCGATCCTCCGGAGCAGTTTGATTGTTTTATCTGCAATCTCTGGGTCAAGAGCTGAAGTGGGCTCGTCAAGCAGAAGAATTTTTTGCCCCGCTGTAAGCGCGGCACCTATTGCCACACGCTGCTGCTCACCACCAGAAATATCGCTGAGGTTTGCATCAAGCAAATCACTTAATTCCAGTAGCGACGCAAACGTAGAAATCCGTTCTTGCATGGCCTCAACTTCAAATCCAAGCTGTTCCATTCCATAGGCCAACTCTTCACGAACTGTTTGCGTCACAAAACCTAATTCTGGGTTTTGGCCAACATATCCAATCAACTCGGCAATTTGGTTGGGCTGCGATTGAGAAACCTCTGTGTCATCTAGCCAGATCTCACCTTCAAATTTGCCACCGGTGAAATTCGGTGCCAGTCTGCAGATGGTCTTGAGAAGGGTGGTTTTGCCGCTGCCAGTTGGTCCAATAACCAATGAGAATTCACCCTCGTTGAAGTTCAGCGAGGCTCGCTTTATTACAGCCTCCTCGGTGGTCGAATAGCTAAAACTCAGCTGTGAGATTCTTAGCATCAGATCCACCAGCCAAATGAAATTAGTGTGAATGGAATTCCGCCAAGCAGGATTGCCAAATAGTCAACGCTGGTTAGTTTTCTTTTTGCCAACGAAGTTCGGATCTTTTTATTCGATGAAAACTTAATGACAATTGCAGATAGCGCCAGGCCAAGAATCAGAGCAACAACGGTGGCCAATTCACTGAATCCAGAAGTTAGGGTGAGGTAAATTCCGATCAGAAGCAGCGACAAAGCAATTATTGAAAGTATCCTGCTGGTCCTGCGTTGGGCTATCGTCATGAAGCCTTGTCTGCCAAACCCTCTAGAAGACATGCTGGCGGCTAGACCCATGGAGCTTTCAATGGTGTCTTCGAGAATTGGAATCACGATACTTTTCATCGCGCCCAGTTTGCGGCTTCTTCCGCGCAAGCGGCTTGCCTGACGGACTCTTTGTGCGCTGATGACCAGTTGTGGCGCAAGATTTATTGCCATTGAAACAGCTGCGGCAATTTCATAAAGCGCTCCGGGAGTTGACTTCAGTAGGTTTCTTGGGTGGCAGAGTGTCGTTGCCATGCCAATGCTGAGCACGATGGCTGCCAGTCTCAACCCATCCACTATTGCAAGTTCAATTGCGGATTGGCTTATTTGGCCCAGTAGGTTTACCGGACCGCCAATTCCTAGATTGATGCTTAGAGTTGGCAAACTCAACAGCACCGGACCATCGGCAGCTGAATAACTGAAAATCAACCTAAAAAGTATTCGAGTCACAAAGACCAATAATGCGAGTAAGGCATATAGTCGCATGGTTGAAAACCACTTTGGTTCAAATACCACCGCAAGAAAAAAGCTCAAGCAGATCAAAACTAAAAGCGGGCTGAAGCTGGTGCTTATTATTGCCGCTGCTGATACCCAGAGCCCCAGGATCCACCAGGTGACTGGATGCAAAGCGTTTGCCCTGGACATTTGGGAAGCGCGTCCTTGAACTAGTTGCATGAAAATACAGTTGGCTTCGTGGATATTGATGGGCTGTTTGGCTGTTGATTTTTTCCCGGTTCGACGAAGAGCCAACCTTCAGATTCACCGCAACCTGGCATTCGAGTTGCAGCACCAACTGGGCTGCGCGACCATGAACCGGCATCTGATTTTCCCGTTGCGTAAAAATATGCCCAACTGCCATTTTTGACACCGGGTGTCCCCAGGCAGTCCTCAATAGAAGCAGCTGGAAAGTCTTCCAGCCTGCAAACAAAGGCTTCAGGATATTCGCTCGTGCCGGTCACCTTGATTCCGGCGGCGCCAAACAACTCCCAGCCCGTTCCGGTAAATCCAGTGACGCATCGGGTTATTGGGTCGCGACCGCTAAGCGGGCCAAAATCGATTAACAGAGTGGTTCCCTGGTCCGTGCAGGCACCTTCAAAAACGGCTTGCTCTGAATTTTGTCCAACTTGTCTTTCTCCATTAGTTGCCACTAATCCACCAATTGCAACGAGTGCAATTAGCGAAATTAGAACAGCGCGAAACGGAACTGAAATCATCAGGGGAGTAGGTCTAGATAACTCTTGCCAAGTAACGGAGCAATTGCCTGAGCGGTGGCGAATTTGTCACCGGCACCCGCAGACCATGAGGTCATGAATCCGCCCTTTGGTGCTAACTGATTCTTTAGCCAAAGTGAATAAGCAGAAATCTTTTTTCCGGCGGCTTTAAGACCCATAGCCGCATAAGCGGTGGAATTCACCGACGCTTCACCATAGGCATTCCAGTGGTTTTTATCCACGCTTGTTGAAATCAGATAGGCAACTGCCTTCTTTTCTGCATCGGCTCGCTTCTTATCTTGCGCAGTTGTCCCAAAATCTTGTCGAAGGTTGATTGCCTGAAGAGCCAAACCGGTTGAATCTGGAGTTGATACCAGGGGATCCACTTCACCAAAGCCACCATCGGTGTTTTGCAGGGTCAACATTTTCTGGACGACTTTATTCGCCAGAGTGTGCTCTTGGTAGCTGTTCAGCCCCAGCGCGACCCAGGCGTAATCGATAGCCCCTGAGGTCACTCCAGTTATTTCGCCGGTCTTGCTGTTGATTCGAGCGGCAAGTCGTTTGAAGACGTCATAACGAATTGAGTTGTTGGGTACATCAATAACTTCGCTGGTGAACAAGAATTTTCCAGCTCTACCCACATTCAGCGAAAGCGCCGCATCTTTGTTGAATAGGTATCCGTTCGATGCGGTGCCCAATGGCTGCGATCTTGTGCCGAGCATGTAATTGACCGCCGGCAGTTGTTGCACTAGAGATCTGCCTCCGGCTTTTAGTTGCATCATGGCATCCAAGGTGAATCCGTATTCCATGGTTCCGGCGGTGAATCCTTCTAGAGCTCTGCCGTTTACAAATGACTTGGCTAGAAACGAAACTGTGCTCGAATAATTTTCGGCTGCTGTCGCTGGAGTTATTGCTGCTGTGCTGATCGACAGCGCCAGCGAAGTTAGAATCGCCAGTTTGCCCAACGTTTTTCTTGGAGATTTTGGTCCAAACATTCGGAGCCTTTCGCAAATGATGATCAGGGTGCGAAGGCGAAAGGGCGCGCGTGCGCCAATTCGACTCCGACCGCAGACCTCGACGGTAAAAATGGAGTCATTTGCGGCTCTGCAGGCAATCCGACTTTCGAGAGACTCGATCACGGTTGCGGGTCAGCGTCGGATTCTCACCGACTTCCCCTGCAAAATGCAAAATCTGTTAACTTTTCAGCCAACAAGGTAAAGATACCAGCCAGAAGCAAAATCGCATCTGATGGTTTCTTAAGGAAGCGGTAGCGAGTTGCCGATAAGTGAGTAGCCAACGAAAGAAACTGCATCCAAAATAAAGTGCGCCAATACCAAGGGCATGACTCGCCCCCATTTTTTGTAGGCCCAGCCAAAAACTAAACCCATCACAAAGTTTCCGATGAAACCGCCAAAACCCTGATACAAGTGGTAGCTGCCTCTGAGCGCAGCGCTAATCAGAATTTGACCGTTTGACTTAATCCCAAGTCTTTGTAGTCGGTCAAACAGGTAGCCGATAACCAAAACTTCTTCTAGTAAGGCCGCCTTGACCGCTGCTAACAAAAGAATTGGAATAGTCCACCAATATTCGTTTAGGTCGGCAGGGACGATTTTTGAAGAAATACCCAGCAGGCGGGACCCCACGTATAGAGCTAAACCTGGAATTCCAATCACCGCCGCCAGAGCAAAACCCCGCCAAATCCAAAAGCCTGGGTTCGCCAACTGCAAACCAATTGCTTCAAATGGTCTGCCCACGCTTTGCCAAAGCAAGTAGAGAGCTAGAGCCACCGGAGCTAGGCCAAAAGCGATTGAAAGAATCTGATAGGTGAAATCCAGCCACTCACGCTGCGCCATCGCCCCATTAATCAAGGTAGTCTGCCCTGCAAGGCCAGCTTCGGCGGTGAGTTTCGCGATTAGCGAGACAATTGAGTAAACCGCCGATGCCCCAAGACTCAGGGCAAAGACGATGATGATCTCAAAAGTTATTTGCTTACGGTTTGTCATCAATCGTGCATTCCGCTGTTCCGCCCGGTAGGCGATGTCTATTTTTAGCTACCCATCTATATACACGGGCTGAAATAGGTGAAAATGCCCTGATTAGCCAACCAAGGACTCTCCAACCCAAAGCGGGCTGATTCCTAAAAAGCCAGCTGACCGCCATATGTCCGCCGAGCTTGCGATCGCCGTCGATAAGCCACACCTGTTGCTGCACATCGGCAAGGTTTAGCCCCAAAGCGTTGAAATCCACTTTCTGAAAGGCCACGTAGCGGCAGAAAGCAGGTAGTTTATCGAGCGCCCACTTCAGGCTTTGCTTGCAAAAAGCACAATCGCCGTCATAGATAAGCAGGGCATCGGTGTTCACATACTCAGGGTACTTGTTGTTTCTGCCCTTTTATCCCTGCCTTTTGGGGGCTTTCGCAGGTAGACTGAAAGGGCAGGGGCTCAAAGATGCAGTTCTGCACCCCCTAATTCACACCGATAAATTTCAAGATTTATCTCAAACAATGCGTCAACTATTTTTGGCGCGCTCACAATGAGGATGTTCCTATGGCTCAGGCCACCAGAGATGACTTGCGCAACGTCGCAATTGTTGCCCACGTAGACCACGGTAAGACCACACTGGTTGACGCCATGCTTCGCCAGACCGGTTCGTTCAGCGACCACGCCGCAGTAGGCGAGCGCGTTATGGACTCAGGCGACCTTGAGCGCGAAAAGGGAATCACCATTCTCGCTAAGAACACCGCTATTGCTTACAAGGGTGACCACTCTGGCGGCAAGGAAATCACCATCAACGTTATTGACACCCCAGGTCACGCGGACTTTGGTGGCGAGGTTGAGCGCGGCCTCTCGATGGTTGACGGCGTTGTACTTCTTGTTGATGCATCTGAAGGTCCATTGCCGCAGACTCGCTTCGTTCTTCGCAAGGCACTAGAGGCAAAGCTTCCGGTTATCTTGCTGGTCAACAAAACAGACCGCACCGATGCACGTATCGACGAAGTGGTTGAAGAAACACACGACCTATTGCTAGGTCTTGCTTCTGACCTTCACGACACCGTGCCAGATCTAGACATCGATGGCATTCTGGAACTTCCGATTATTTACGCGTCTGGTCGCGCCGGAATTGCGTCACTAACCAAACCTGCCGACGGCACTCTTCCTGAAGGTGAAAACCTTGAGCCGCTATTTGGCGCAATCATGAAGTTCATTCCAGCTCCGAAGTACGACGACGAGGCACCGCTTCAGGCACACGTTACCAACCTTGACGCTTCTCCATTCTTGGGTCGTCTTGCCTTGTTGCGCATCTTCAACGGGACCTTGAAAAAGGGTCAGCAGGTTGCTTGGGTTCGCCAGGATGGCACAACTCAGAACGTAAAGATCACCGAGCTTCTAAAGACCAAGGCACTTGAGCGCTTCCCAACTGAAGAAGCAAACCCAGGTGACATTGTTGCGGTTGCGGGAATCGAAGATATCACCATCGGTGAAACTCTTGCTGATCCAAATGACGTTCGCCCGTTGCCAATGATTACCGTTGATGACCCTGCTATCTCGATGACCATCGGTATCAACACTTCACCGATGGCTGGTCGCGTCAAGGGTGCAAAGGTAACCGCGCGTTTGGTTAAGGACCGTCTAGACAAAGAGCTAATCGGTAACGTGTCAATCAAGGTACTTCCTACCGAGCGTCCTGACGCATGGGAAGTTCAGGGTCGTGGTGAGCTTGCTCTTGCGATTCTGGTGGAGCAGATGCGTCGCGAGGGCTACGAACTAACCGTTGGAAAGCCACAGGTGGTTACCAAGCGCATCGATGGCAAACTGCACGAGCCTTACGAAGACCTAACCATTGACGTTCCAGAAGAATTCTTGGGCGCAATGACGCAGCTACTTGCAGCTCGCAAGGGGCAGATGAAGAACATGGTTGCCAACTCAACCGGTTGGACTCGCATGGAGTTCCGTGTTCCGAGCCGAGGCCTAATCGGTTTCCGAACCGAATTCCTAACCCAGACCAAGGGAACCGGTATCGCTAACGCAATATCAGCCGGCTACGACGTTTGGGCAGGAGAGATCACCACGCGCAATAACGGCTCGCTAATTGCTGACCGAGCAGGTGTTGTTACACCGTTTGCGATGATCGGCCTGCAAGAGCGTGGCACATTCTTTGTGCAGCCAACCAGTGAGGTGTACGCAGGAATGGTTGTGGGAGAAAACTCACGTGCAGATGATATGGAAGTCAACATTACAAAAGAAAAGAAGCTCACCAACATGCGTGCAGCTTCGTCTGACGAATTCCAGTCGCTAACCCCACCGCGCACACTATCTCTTGAAGAATGTCTTGAATTTGCTCGCGAAGATGAATGTGTTGAAGTTACCCCTGAGGCGACTCGCATTCGCAAGGTTGAGCTAGATTCAAACGTTCGTGCCCGCCTGTATTCACAGCGCAAGCACGCTAGCGACAAGAACTAATTGATTCAAATCGAAACCCTCGGCGTTAAGCCGAGGGTTTTGTTTTTAACCTAAAGTTGAAGCATGGCTAAAGCTAAATTCGCTCCAAAGCGTCTGCTGATTGTGCACGCGCACCCAGATGACGAGAGTCTTTTCACCGGACATGTGATTGCTGATCGCATCTCGGCTAAAGCTGAGGTGATGGTTTTCACACTAACCCGTGGCGAACGTGGCAAGGTAAAGCTAGACGAGCTTAAGTCTCTAGAAGGTGACCTAGCCGCTATGGGTTCATTCAGAGCCTCCGAATTAATGGAGGCGCTAAAAGCCTTTGGAAACGTGCAACACGCTTTCGCGGGAACCCGTGCGTACCTTGATTCTGGAATGCGAATTAACCCATGGGGAAAGCCAGCCAAGCCTCGTGATCTTGATGAACTTGCATTATCTGCTGCTTCCACAACCATCATTGCTGACGACATCGTCGCAAAAATTAGAGAATTCAAACCTGACGCAGTTTTGACTTACAACCGCCGCGGCGGATTTGGTCACCCGGACCACAAAATGGCACACGATGCAACAGCAATGGCGATTCGAAAATTCGCCAAGCAGAGCAGTTCTCGCGCTCCGCAATTTTGGGTGATCGCCGAACCTAGGGAGCCATTTGATGCCGAAATTGGAAACGCCAAAACAGCAGCCGTGAAGAAAGCTGCGCTTGAAGCTCACGCTAGTCAGGTTGCTGTGCACGCCGAGACCTACTCGGTCGTGCCGGGCAAGGAAATCAGATACGACCGGCCTGAACGAGTTCGCAAATCTTCACCCAGCGCACTCGTGGGAATTCGCTCTGCTCTAACTTTTCTATGGGCGATGCCGCTGGGTGTCCTGCTGGGACTTGCCGGCACGATGATGCATCAGGTGAAGGCAAACACCGATGCTCAGACCCCTATCGGGTTAATTGTTGCTTTGGTTATGACGGTTTCACTGGCTGTGGCCTTGCGCCTTCTTCGTCGCAGCCGCGGCGCCCTTTACCTGGTTACCGCCACGCTGGCCGGAACAATTTTTTGGCTGGCTCAGCGCCAACCGGGCGGGGAGTTGTTCATTCCTGGCAACGATGCCGGCAATATCTGGGCTTATGGTTCGATCGGAATTTTTGCGCTGGTAATCATGTTTCCAAAGATTCAACCTGGGGCGTGGCGCCGAAGTTCACGCGGCCATCGTTAAACTAGAAGCAGTTCCCGAAAGGATTTCCATTGACTTACGTAATCGCGCTTCCTTGCGTGGATGTAAAAGACAAGGCCTGTATTGAGGAGTGCCCGGTTGACTGCATCTATGAGGGTGACCGCATGCTTTACATTCACCCCGATGAGTGTGTTGACTGTGGAGCTTGTGAGCCAGTTTGTCCAGTAGAGGCCATCTACTACGAAGATGATCTACCTTCTCAGTGGTCTGAGTATTACAAAGCAAACGTCGAATTTTTCAGTGAGATAGGTTCACCTGGTGGTGCGGCCAAGGTTGGACTAATTAATTCCGACCACCCAGTAATTACTGCGCTTCCTAATCAGGCCCAATAGGCACTTTAGGAAAGTCAGAAATGTTCGATCGACTGCCCGAGTACCCGTGGGAGCAACTCAAGCCGTATGCGGCTAAAGCGGCACTCCACGAGGGCGGGGCGGTTGATCTATCAGTTGGCTCACCGGTAGATCCAACGCCAACGATTATTCAAGAAGCTCTTAATGCTTCTTCAAACGCTCCGGGGTACCCATCTACCGGCGGTTCACCCGAATTCAAAGCAGCAGTTGTTGAGTGGTTTGCTCGCCGACGCGGAGTCACTGGCTTGAAACCCGATCAGGTCATGCCGACGATTGGATCAAAAGAACTAATTTCTTGGTTGCCTTTGCTGATGGGGCTGGGGCCGGGTGATGTGGTGGTGCAACCCAAGGTTGCCTACACTGCCTACGTCGTTGGGGCAGCCCTGTGCGGAGCCGAAATCATTTCAGAGGATGACCCTGCTAAGTGGCCTAGCAACGCCAAATTAATTTGGATAAATTCGCCGGGAAACCCGGATGGTCGCGTCATGGACGTTGCCGAAATGAAGGCGGCGGTTGATCGGGCGCGTGAACTTGGTGCCTTGCTCGCCAGTGACGAGTGTTACGCCGAGCTTGGTTGGGGTGAGTGGAGTGAAAAATTAATTCCAAGTGTTTTAGATCCTCGAGTTTGTGGAGATAGCCATGAAGGGGTAATGGCGGTTTACTCGTTGAGTAAGCAGTCAAACATGGCCGGTTACCGCGCCGCTTTTGCTGTGGGTGAGGCTTCTTTGATTAAGGGCCTGGTTAATCTGCGTATGCACTCTGGTTTGAACACCCCCGGCCCAGTGCAGCGAGCCATGATTGTGGCCCTTGGTGACGAGGAGCACGTAAAGATTGAAAAAGAAATTTATCGGGAGCGTCGCGAGGTGCTGCTTGATGCTGTAAGGGCTTACGGATTTCGCCTTGCCGAAAGCCAGGCGGGTTTATATCTTTGGGCTACCCTCGGCGAAAGCTGTTGGAACACGGTAGATCGCATGGCAGAGCTTGGCATTGTTGTAGTGCCTGGAACTTTCTATGGTCAGCACAGCACCGACTATGTTCGCTTCTCAATTACAGCCACCGATGACAAAATTGCCGAGGGAGCGCGCAGGTTGCGCGATGCCATAGGCTTATAAAAGGCCTAATCAAGGCATAAACAAAGCACTAGGAGCTTCGATGACCTCGAGCGATAAAGTAACAGTCACCTATGGAGACATCACCGTAGAGCTACCCGTAATTTCTGCCGTAGACGGACACGATGCAGTGGATATTTCGAAACTCACATCATTGACTGGGCTTACCGCATACGACCAAGGTTTCGTAAACACCGCTTCAACCAAGTCTGCAATCACCTTTATCGACGGTGAAAAAGGAATTTTGCGCCACCGTGGTTATCCAATTGAACAACTCGCTGGCACAAAATCTTTCCTAGAGACAGCTTGGCTACTTATTTACGGTGAGCTGCCAACTCCGGCCGAGCTAAAGAAATTTGAAGAAAAAATTCAGCGCCACACTCTGGTGCACGAGGATCTCAAGAATCTATTTCACGCAATGCCGCAGAATGCTCACCCAATGGCTGTGTTGGCAGCTGGAGTTTCTGCGCTGTCAACTTTTTATCAGGATTCACTAGATCCGCACGATCCAGAGCAGGTTGAGCTTTCAACCATTCGACTCCTGGCAAAACTACCAACCTTGGCGGCTTATTCACACAAGAACAGCATGGGCCAGGCGTTGCTTTACCCAGACAATTCGCTGAACTACGTAGAGAACTTCTTGCGCTTGAACTTTGGAAACATGGCCGAGGATTACGTGCAGAACCCGGTTGTGACCAAGGCACTTGACACTCTTTTGGTTTTGCACGCCGACCACGAGCAAAACTGCTCAACTTCTACAGTTCGACTAGTTGGATCAAGTCAGGCGAATCTATTTGCATCTGTTTCATCAGGTATCAACGCCCTGTTTGGTCCGCTGCACGGTGGCGCAAATGAAGCTGTCCTCGAGATGCTTCAGCACATCCAAGATTCGGGTGAAAGCGTGCAGGCCTTTATTCAGCGTGTTAAGAACAAGGAAGACGGAATTCGCTTGATGGGATTCGGTCACCGTGTTTACAAAAACCTTGACCCGCGTGCACGAATCGTAAAGGCCACCGCAGATCAGGTTCTAGCTGAACTTGGGGTTAAAGACCCATTGCTTCAGATCGCCAAAGAACTAGAGGCTGCTGCACTTGCAGATCCATACTTCCAAGAGCGCAAGTTGTATCCAAACGTGGACTTCTACACCGGCGTCATTTACAAGGCACTTGGATTCCCGCCGCGTATGTTCACCGCACTTTTTGCTATGGGTCGTTTACCAGGCTGGATTGCTCACTGGCGCGAAATGAACGTGGATCCGGCTACAAAGATTGGTCGCCCACAGCAGATTTACGTTGGTGAACCAGAGCGTTCGCTCAAAGGTTTCTTTGGTTAAGACCAAATAAAAAATCCCCCGATAACTTCGGGGGATTTTTGCTTAGCCACGCGTTAGCCAATATATGGCGGTGTCACCATAGGACTTTTCTTCATCTAGTTCTAGTCCAGTAGGAATGGCCAGGGCAGCCGAACGACTTGATCGTTCCACCATCACGATTGCATCTGTACTTAGTCTCGGCAGCAGCGCCTCGAGGTTTTCGATGACCTCATCGTTAGAGACCTCATATGGGGGGTCAATAAAAACTAGCGAATACTCCGCGGTATCGGTGTTCAGAAAATTTTGCACAGACTTGTTTGCCACTTTGGTCACTGCCTCGAAGAAACCCTCTTTTTCTAAAGCTTTCTGAACTAGCTGGCAGTTTTTTATGCACACCGCTGCAGCCTTGCCATCGCGCTCAACCAACATCGCGGAAATCGCTCCGCGGCTAATTGCCTCCAGAGCAAGTGCCCCAGTGCCCGCGTATAGGTCAAGGACCTTCTCGTTATCAAGGCGATCGCGTGAAGCCAACCGATTAAAGATTGATTCACGAATTCGGTCGCTGGTTGGTCTGGTTACTTTGGCTGGGCTGGTCAGTTGTCTTGAACCGGCAATGCCACCGATGATTCTTGTCATAAGACTCCAATCATAAGTGCCGCACCTACAGCCTCGCCTAATGGATTGGCCAATGACAACCAGCGAAGATAGAAGCATGCTGCTTCCAATCGAACCGCTAGACCGTGTGCTGGGTGACCGCACCGCAAAGTCGTTCGCTAAACATTTGGCACTGCGTACCGTTTCAGATTTGTTGATGCATTTTCCGCGTCGATACTCAACCAGGGGAGAGCTAACGCCAATTAGCGAAATACCATTGGGTGAACCGGCAACCGTTGTTGCCGACATCGTTGAGGTTCGTGAACGCCGCATGAAGGGTCGCAGCGGCAGCATTCTTGAAGTTCGAATCACAGATGGCCACGGCTTCATGACGCTGTCATTTTTTAATCAGTCCTGGCGTCAGAAAGAATTGCGCACCGGTGCGCGAGGATTGTTTGCCGGTAAGGTCAGCAGCTATCAGGGCAAACTTCAACTTGCGCATCCGGATTACGAGCTTTTTCCTGAAGAGATTTCAGACGAAGATGCCAAGCGCTGGGCAGATCTGCCGATTCCTATTTATCCTGCCGCCTCAAGCGTGACCACCTGGGCAATTCAGCGATCAATGGCGGTTGTTCTCGACACGATTGGCCCAATCCAAGATGAGCTTCCCGTCGAGGTGGTTGAGCTCAATAGATTACTTTCACTCGACGAGGCAATCAGGAATATTCATCGACCAGAAAAGCATGCAGATTGGCAGGCAGCGCGCGAAACCCTTAAGTTCCATGAAGCATTTGCTCTGCAAGCTACTCTCTTGCTGCGTCGTGCAGAAAACCAACACATTAAGGCAACCCCTAGAGTTGCTGGTGCGGGCAAGCTACTTGAGCAATTTGATGATTCCTTGCCGTTCACATTAACCAACGGGCAGATTTCGGTTGGGCAAGAAATTGCAGCTGATCTCGGCAAGTCACACCCCATGAATCGGTTGCTTCAGGGAGAGGTTGGCTCAGGAAAAACCTTGGTTGCCCTGCGGGCCATGCTTACGGTGGCGGATTCTGGTGGCCAGTCCGCTTTACTTGCGCCTACAGAGGTCTTGGCTGCCCAGCACTACCGATCAATCGAGAAAACCCTTGGTCATGATTTGGCCAAAGAGCTTGGCCTTACTCTGCTAACCGGTCAGATGAATACCGCTGATCGTAAGCGCGCAATGCTGCAGTTGGTAAGTGGAAAAGCTCGGGTTGTGGTGGGCACCCATGCGCTAATTGCCGAGAAGGTTGAATTTCTTGACCTTGGATTAATCGTGATTGACGAGCAACATAGATTTGGCGTTGAACAGCGTGAGGCACTGAGGCTCAAGGGGAAACAACCGCCGCACGTGCTCACTATGACCGCAACACCAATTCCACGCACCTTGGCAGTGACAGTATTTGGTGACCTAGATATTTCAACTCTCACAGAACTTCCCGCTGGGCGTCAGGGAATTAGCTCACACGTAGTGCAACTTTCCCAACCGGCGCTGGTGGCCCGAACCTGGCAGCGAATCGCGGAAGAGGTAGCAAAGGGGCGCCAAGCCTTCGTGGTTTGTCCTCGCATTGATGAAGATGACCCGGGTGAAGAATTAATCGAATCCGGAGGCGCAGCCGAGGACGAATTGACTTTTCTGGACGGCACCGATGCGCAAGCGGCGGATTTTGCAAAGAAGCCAAAGCAACTTCTGGCATCGGCACTTGGCATGACCGAATCGCTAAGAAAAGTTCCAAGCCTCAACGGTCTAAGCATTGAGACTCTGCATGGACGAATGACATCAGAAGAGAAGGCTGATGTCATGGCACGTTTTGCAATAAGGGAAATTGATGTCCTGGTTTCAACAACGGTTATCGAAGTTGGCGTTGATGTGCCAAACGCCACGGTCATGGTGATTCTTGATGCAGATCGGTTTGGCGTGAGCCAATTGCATCAGTTGCGAGGCCGAGTGGGCCGCGGTGGTAACCCGGGACTCTGCCTCTTGCTAACCTCAGCTGAAGCAGGTTCCTTGGCATTAGAGCGAGTGAATGCGGTCGCCAAGACACTGGATGGTTTTGAACTTAGCGAGATAGACCTTGAGCTTCGTCGTGAGGGTGACGTGTTGGGTCAATCTCAATCTGGAGGGCGCTCAAGCCTCAAGCTTCTGAGAGTCCTTCATGATGCCAAGTTGATTCAAGATGTTCGCGGTCAGGTTGAGGCGATATTGTCGGCTGACCCAACCTTAGAAAAACATCCGAATTTGGCCGAGGCGCTGGCCCGTCAAGATCAAGACCGCCAAGCATACCTAGCCAAGGGGTAATCGGCTCGGCTAACCTATAACAATGCCAACAATCGCGGTTTACCCAGGTTCATTTGACCCAATCACCTTGGGGCACCTGGATATTGCTGCTCGCGCAGCCAATCTTTTTGACGAGGTGCACATCTTGGTGGTGCACAATCCAGGCAAGTCGCCCCGATTTTCTAGTGAGGAACGGGTGGAATTAATCCGCACCAGCCTTGCCGAATTGAAAATTAGCGGACCGGCCAAAATCAGCGTTGACACCCTTGACGGTGGCCTTTTGGTTAATTACTGCAAAATGGTGGGAGCAACCGCCCTGGTGAAGGGATTCCGCACCAGTGTGGATCTGGATTACGAACTCCCGATGGCCCAGGTCAACCGAGACCTAGCCGCAGTTGAGACTGTTTTTATCCCTGCTGACCCAATTCACGGTCACGTATCGAGTTCACTGGTCAAGCAGGTTGCCGATCTGGGCGGTGAAGTGACTAAATACGTCTCGCAATCAACCGCGCGCGCTCTGGCCGCCTCGGCCGCTAATCGAAAGGCCCTGGACTAATGGCCCCCAAAATCAGTAATGGAACTGGCAACACCGATTACGTTCTAGCCGTGCATGACTTGATGCATAAGCCCGGTCAAATGCGCGAACTTAAGCTTGATATTTTGACTCCAGACCAAATGGGTGAGGGGATTGCCCTGATTCCAAAGGGTGCCGAACTTGATCTAGATGTCCGTCTGGAGTCGGTTCATGAGGGAATTCTGGCCACCGGAGAGGTATTCGTGGACGCCGATGCCGAGTGCAGCCGCTGTTTAGAGCCGCTCACGGTACCGGTTGAGGTGGATTTTCAGGAACTTTTCGCCTATTCTTTAATCAACGAGGATGAACACGTTGTCGAAGACGAGCAAATCGATCTAGAACAAATCATCCGTGACGCGGTAGTACTAAATCTTCCGTTCCACCCACTTTGTAGCACTGACTGTTTAGGTTTGTGCGCGGAATGCGGTGTGAAGATGGCTGACAATCCGCACCATGTGCACGAAGCTCCGATTGATTCGCGGTGGAATGCATTGCAAGAACTTCAGAATCAAGAGCTTCATAAAAAGGAAGAGTAAGTACCATGCCAGTACCAAAGAGACGCCTATCTCGTGCACGCACTCACGCACGTCGTTCACAGTGGAAGGCCGCTGAAATTACCTTGGTGAAGACCGTTGAGAACGGTAAGACCGTTTACTCAATGCCTCACCGCGCGAAGCTTGTTTCAGACTCAGCCGGCAACGCGCTGTTCCTTGAGTACAAGGGCCGCAAGGTCGCTGACGCGTAAAACTTTCTAAGTCGCGATGAACCTCAACGTTCTATGCACTCGCTTAGGCGTTGAGATCGAGCCACAGTTGCTCGAACTCGCACTTACCCACCGTTCGTATTCTTACGAACACGGCAATGCACCCAACAACGAACGCCTCGAATTTCTCGGGGACTCGGTGTTGGGTTTTGTCGTTACGGCTCATATTCACGACCTATTGGTTGAGCTGCCTGAGGGGGAGCTAACCAAAGTAAAGAACGCTGTGGTTTCTGCCCGAGCGCTCGCCGGAGTTGCTAGCGATCTTGGCCTCGGCGAATTCTTGCGCCTTGGTAAGGGCGAGGACCAAACCGGTGGTCGCACCAAACTAAATTTGCTCGCCGATACTTTTGAAGCAATCTTGGGGGCTGTCTATGTCTCTAAGGGCCTCGATGAAGCGCGCGGACTCGTTGAGCGTTTTGTTTTTCCGCTCTTGCAAGACACCGATGCACTTCGTGAGAACAGCGATCCTAAAACTACCCTTCAAGAAAAAGTCCAGGAGCAGGGCAAGAGCGCTCCGACATACGAAACCAGCTTTGAAGGCCCTGACCACGATCGTGACTTTCACGCGAAGGTTCTAGTCGATGGTGAAGTAATCGGCGAGGGCATTGGTAAGTCACGCAAGGGTGCCGAAACCGAAGCCGCAATAAACGCCCTAGCTAAAATGCACGGCAAATAGTCACCATGCCTGAACTACCAGAGGTCGAGACTGTTCGAGCTGGACTGGCTCCAGCGCTTACCAATGCAACTGTCATTGGTGTTGATGTCCTAGATTCACGCTCGCTAAAGCGTCACCCCGGCGGGGTTGTAGATTTTCAGCAAACTATGGTTGGCGCCAAAGTACTTGCCGTGGTTCGCCGCGGCAAGTTTCTTTGGCTACCAATTGAGGTAAAGGGTGAAAAGCGCTCGCTCGCTATGGTTGGTCACCTTGGCATGAGTGGGCAAATGCTGCTGAGAAAACCAACAGACCCAGAAGACAAGCTAACTCGGGTGGTAATTCACCTCAATACTTCGCGCGGCAAACAGGTTGAATTCCGTTTTATTGATCAGAGAATTTTTGGCTCGCTGGCCATTGATGAACTGCAGCCAACTGTCGATGGCAAGCCCGGTGGATATAGCGCCGGGGTTGGCAGGGGCAAGCCATGGCAAAACTTAATTCCAATTCAGGCCGCCCACATCACTCGCGACCCGCTAGATGTGGATTTTGACGAGGCGGAAGTGCTTGCCAAATTCAAAAAGAAAAATTCCGGCATTAAGCGGGTCCTGCTTGATCAGCAAACTCTGAGTGGAATTGGCAACATTTACGCTGACGAGGCGCTCTGGCTTACCAGGTTGCACTACGACCAGCCAGCCGCCAGCATTTCATCGGCTAAGGCCAGGGAATTGCTTGAAAACGTGCGGCAGATTTTAGCCAAGGCCGTGCAAGAGGGTGGCACTAGTTTTGATGAGCAGTACAAAAACGTAAATGGCGAGAGCGGGTATTTCGCGGTCTCGCTCAATGCCTACGGAATGACTGGCCTGCCGTGTAATCGGTGTGGACGCGAAATAAAACGAGATTCTTGGATGAACCGTGGCAGTCACTTTTGCCCAAATTGCCAGAAACTCAAGGTTTAGCGACCCTTTCTGCTTCTAAGCGGCTATCGGTGTGGCAAGATCACCCCGCGAAATAAGGTATTTTGGATAGTCGCGGCAGTTGGTCCGCGGTCATTAAATTTGCGAGGGGCGGGGAGTTAGCTTGTATCTCAAGAGCCTCACCCTGAAGGGCTTTAAGTCCTTTGCTCAACCAACCACCTTTGCCTTCGAAAAGGGCGTGACCGCAGTTGTTGGTCCAAACGGTTCCGGAAAATCCAACGTTGTTGACGCGCTTGCCTGGGTAATGGGTGAGCAGGGCGCCAAGAGCCTTCGCGGTGGAAAAATGGAAGACGTTATTTTCGCCGGTACCTCTACCAAAGGTCCATTGGGTCGCGCCGAGGTAATTCTTACTATTGATAACTCCGATGGCGCTTTACCAATTGAATACGCCGAGGTAACAATCTCTCGTACTCTGTTCCGCAACGGTGGCAGTGAGTATGCAATCAATGGCGAGCCAGTGCGTCTGCTTGATGTGCAGGAACTTTTGAGTGACTCCGGTCTTGGTCGCGAGATGCACGTAATTGTGGGTCAGGGTCAGCTTGACTCAGTGCTTCGCGCAACGCCGGAAGAGCGACGCGGTTTCATCGAAGAAGCAGCCGGTATTTTGAAGCACCGTCGACGCAAAGAAAAGACCGAGCGCAAACTAGACGCGATGCAGGCAAACCTAACCCGTTTGAACGACTTGGCCGGTGAAGTTCGTCGCCAGCTGAAGCCGCTGAGTCAGCAGGCAGAGGTTGCGCGTGAGGCTCAGGGAATTGCCGCAGTTGTTCGCGATGCAAAGGCTCGCTTGCTTGCCGCCGACATTTCTGAACTACATCGCGGATTAGAAGAGACCGCAAAGTCTGAGGCCGATCGTCGTGGCGAACGAAATATTCTGCAGAGCCTGCTCGCCGAGAACACCGCAAGACTCGGTCAGCTTGAAGCCGCTCAGGTTTCAACCGAGCTCGATCAGGCACGAAATCTTTCGTACCAATTTGACTCTCTAGCCGAGCGCCTGCGTTCACTGCTATCGATTGCCAACCAGCGAGTTGCCCTTTTGAGTCAGCAGGCGGAAGTTGCAGCAGGTCAAATTGACCCGGCAGCTCTTGATGCCGAGGCCGATCAGGCGATTGCTGCCGCAACTGAACTGCAGGCAACCGTTGAGACTTTGAAGCAAGCCCTGCAAAGTGCCGAAGAATCGCGCAGCCAGGCCCGCGATGCATTAGAAAAGTTTGACAACCAGGTTGCTGAACAAAACGCACTGATCTCAAAGTTTGATCTAGATAAAGCTCGTTTGGCTAACGAGGCAGCAGTTGCGGAATCAAAGTTGGTTAGCGTTCGAGGCGAGGTAGTTCGCCACGAGAGCGCACTTGGTGAAGCGCGCGATCGTCACGCGGCCCGCAAGGCAGAGTATGAAGCTGAGCTTCAGTCGCAGAACCAGCAAAGCACCGCAGACAGCGCGCTAGAAAATCGATACGAAGCTGCACAGAAGGCAGTATCAGAGGCCGCGGCTCGCATTGAATTGCTACGTGACGAATTGCACAAGGCAGAGCGTGAGCGCGACTCACTTGCAGCTAAGCGTTCTGCGCTGAACCTAACTCTTGAGCAAAAAGATGGTGCCTCAGAGATTTCATCTGCTGGCCTGCGCGGTATTCGCGGTCTTGTTGCAACCCACATGAAAATTCAAAATGGTTTTGAGGCTGCCATCGCGGCCGCCCTTGGACCGTTGGCCGATGCGCTGGTTGCAGATTCTCGCGAAGAGGGTCTTGCTGCAATCGAGCACCTAAAAAAGAGTGACGGTGGTCGCGTTGAGCTAATTGTTGCCGATGTTGATGCCAAGGGCGCCGCGGCAAATTTGCCAAACGTTGCAGGCGCACGATCTGCCGCTGAGGTAGTTGAGGCGCCAACTGGAATTCTTTCTCTACTTTCAAGCGTTGTCATTGTTGATGATCTTGCTGCCGCTCGCGCGCTCTACTCACGCGACTCTTCGACTTTGAAGTTGACCCTGATAACTCTTGATGGTGACGTACTTACCGAATCGGTTATTCGTGGAGGATCTTCCTCTGCACCGTCAAAGCTTGAGCTGGTTGCTGAGCGCGACGCTGCCGAGCAGCGACTCAGTGAAGTCAACAATTTTATTGAGAAATCAAACTCAGAGCTTGCCCAGGCTCGTTCCACAGAAGAAGCTGCTAAAGCATCCGAAAAGGAAGCGCTTGCTGCACTAAACGAGCAAGACGCAACGCTTGCGGCAAATGCAGAAAAGCTTGGTCGTTTGCGCGTTCAGGTTGAAGCATCTGAGGCAGAGCTGGAACGTCTTTCGTTAGTTGCCGAGACTGCCGCCGAGGGTATCGCTTTAGCGGAAGCTGCATTAAACGCTGCAATTGCAGCACACGACGAGTTCGCCGCGCAAGAACGCCCGGCTTTGGATCTTGCCAACCGCCAGACGCTTGCTGACAATCTTGAACAAGAGCGTCAGCGTGAACTGGAGCTTCGCATTGAACTTGGCGCCGCAATCGAGCGCGTACGTGTTGAACAAGAACGCGCCACTGCTCTGCGTGCCCAAGTTTCTGAAGCAAAGGACGCGATTGCGCGATCAAAAGCTGCTGCCGCGGTTCAGGCACGCCAGCTTGCCTCAGCCAAGCGGGTGCTAAACGTGTTACCGACTCTGATGGATGCTGTTGCCGATAGCGCATCCAAGGCAAAGTTTAGGTTGCACGAACTTGAGTCTCAGCGCCAGAACCAGAACACAGAGCTAGTTAAGCTTCGTGGTGAAACCGCCGAAATTCAGATGAAGCTTTCAAGTTTGACTCAGAGCGTTCACGACATGGAGCTTTCAAACCACGAAAAGCGTTTGACCTTGGCCAACCTAGTCACTCGTGCAAACGAGGAACTTGGTTTGGAACAGACTGTCCTGCTCGAAGAGTATGGTCCAGAGATTCCTATTCCTGACGAAGAAGCTGAGGGTGGGTCAAGGCCATTCGTTCGCGAAGAACAGCAGAAGCGTCTAAAGGATGCCGAGCGCCTGTTCGACAAGCTTGGCAAGGTAAACCCACTTGCTCTAGAGGAATTTGCAGCACTTGAGCAGCGTCACAAGTTCTTGACAGAGCAGCTCGCCGATCTAACTCAGACGCGCAAGGATTTGCTGCAGATCATCGAAGACCTTGACGTCAAGATGCAAACCATTTTTGGAGATGCATTCGAAGACACCCGCAAGGCATTCGAAACCGTATTCCCAACCCTCTTCCCAGGTGGAACCGGTTCAATCTTCCTGACCGATCCAGACAACCTGCTTACCACTGGTCTTGAAGTAACCGTCAAGCCTGCCGGTAAACGAATTGAACGTCTATCATTGCTGTCTGGCGGTGAGCGTTCGTTGGCAGCCGTTGCACTTATGGTTGCGATTTTCAAGGCGCGCCCGTCACCGTTCTATGTAATGGACGAGGTTGAGGCAGCCCTTGACGATGCAAACCTTGGTCGCCTGCTACAGATTTTTGAAGACCTGCGCTCGAACTCGCAGCTAATCATCATTACCCACCAAAAGCGCACCATGGAGATTGCCGATGCGCTCTACGGTGTATCGATGCGCCAAGATGGTATTTCTGCAGTGGTTGGGCAACGCCTGGCCGAAAAGGAGTAAGCGTTGGCTTTCCTTTTCTGGAAGAAGAAGCGCGGTGCCGAAGAATCTTCGACTCAGGAAGTTGAATCGGTTCAAAATAATTCTCCCGTTGCTGAAGACTCAACTTCCGTAATTTTTTCTGAGCCAATTCCAGTTACTCCAAACGAGGAGTCCAGCGCTGCCGCAAAACCAGAAAAGCCAGCCGCTTCGACTGAAGAAACGCCTGCGCAGCTAGAAGCAGTTGAACTTCCTAAACGCAGTGCGAAGAAGGGGATTCGCTCGCTGTTCAGTCGAGTGAAGTTTGACCCTGAGAATTTAGATGAACTGGAAGACACTCTGATTCAGGCTGACTTTGGGGTTGACTCTGCCGCGAAGATTGTTGACGAGGTAAAGGCTCGCGCCAAGAAGCAAGGTGCTAAGACCGATAAAGATTTGAAAGAAATACTTGCCGCAGTTTTAGAACAAAATCTTGAGCACTCAGCCAAGGCGCTGAACCTCAGCGATGGCAAGACCCCATACGTGATTCTTGTTGTTGGAGTTAATGGCGTGGGTAAGACCACCACTATTGGCAAGCTCGCGAATTGGTTGGTTCAGGGCGGCTTCAAGGTAGTAATTGGTGCTGCCGATACTTTCCGCGCGGCAGCTGTTGATCAGGTTGCCACCTGGGCCCAGCGTGCTGGGGCATCGCTTATTCGCCCAAAGCAGGAGGGTCAGGACCCGGCATCGGTGGCATTTGAAACTGTTGATGAGGCAATCAAGCAGGATGCCGACATCGTGATTATCGACACAGCAGGTCGCCTGCAAAACAAGGCGGACCTAATGAATGAGCTAGACAAGATTCGACGAGTCATCGAAAAGCAAGCCACCATCAGCGAGGTGCTCCTGGTGCTTGATGCAACCACCGGTCAAAACGGATTAACTCAAGCCAAGGCTTTTGCCGAGGTAGCCAATGTCACCGGCGTGGTGCTTACCAAACTAGATGGCACCGCCAAGGGTGGAATTGTTTACTCAATTCAACGAGAGCTTCAAATTCCTGTGAAACTGGTAGGTGTTGGTGAAGGCATCGATGACTTCGCTTTTTTTGACGCCAAAGAATTTGCCAACGGTCTAGTGAATTAGAAAGGGGAGTGATGTTCGGGAATCTTTCGGATCGTCTTATTGAGACGTTCAAAAATCTTCGCAGCAAGGGCAAGCTAAGCCCAGCTGACATCGATGCAACCCTTCGCGAAATTCGCCGGGCTCTGCTTGAGGCAGACGTGGCGCTTGATGTCGTGAAAAACTTCACCACTTCGGTTCGCGAACGCGCACTCGGCGATGAAGTTTCCAAAGCTCTTAACCCTGCGCAACAGGTAGTACAAATCGTTAATGAAGAGCTCGTCAAGATTCTTGGTGGGCAGCAGCGCAAACTTTCTTTTGCCAAGACCGCACCAACCGTAATCATGCTTGCCGGCCTGCAGGGATCGGGTAAAACAACTCTTGCCGGAAAACTTGCCAAGTGGTTGAAAGACCAGGGTCAAACACCAATCTTGGTTGCCGCTGACTTGCAGCGACCAAATGCGGTGAATCAGCTGCAGGTCGTTGGAGAAAGAATTGATGTTCCGGTTTTTGCTCCTGAGCCAGGTAATGGCGTTGGTAACCCGGTCAACGTAGCCAAGGACTCAATCAAACACGCAAAGCAAAAGATGTTCAGCGTGGTCATCGTTGACACCGCTGGTCGTTTGGGAATCGACGAAGAGTTGATGACTCAGGCAAAAGATATTCGCAAGGCAGTAGACCCAGACGAAGTTCTTTTTGTGATTGACTCGATGATTGGTCAAGACGCAGTCAACGTTGCAAAAGCATTTGATGATGGCGTTGGCATCACAGGTGTAGTACTTACCAAGCTCGATGGCGATGCTCGCGGTGGTGCGGCGCTATCGGTGGCATCAGTTACTGGCAAGCCAATCTTGTTTGCATCAAATGGCGAGGCCATGGATGCCTTTGAACCGTTCTACCCGGATCGCATGGCCAGCCGAATCCTTGACATGGGTGACGTGCTAACTCTTATTGAGCAAACTCAAAAGAATTTTGATGAAACAGAAGCTCGTGCAATGGCCGAGAAGCTGGCCAAGGAAACCTTCACACTTGAAGACTTTCTAGACCAGATGCAGCAGCTCAAGAAAATGGGCTCGCTCAAGAGCATGTTGGCGATGATGCCGGGTGCCGGTCAGATGCGTCAGCAACTCGAAAACTTTGACGAGAAAGAAATCGATCGCACCGAGGCGATCATTCGTTCGATGACCCCGGCCGAGCGTCGTCAGCCAAAAATTTTGAATGGTTCACGTCGTTCGCGCATTGCCAAGGGTTCCGGCATGACTGTCACCGATGTGAACTCGCTGGTCAACCGTTTTGAGCAGGCGGCCAAGATGATGAAGACCGTGGCCAAGGGTGGCGTGCCACAGATGCCTGGAATGCCAGGCATGCCGGGTATGGGCGGTGGCTTCGGGGGCGGAAAATCCAAGGCCAAGGACAAGAAAAAAGGCTCAAAGTCGGGTAATCCGGCAAAACGTGCCGCCGAAGAAGCAGCCCGCGCGCTGGGGCAGAATCCTGGCGAGAGTGCATCGGGGTCTGGTTCGGCCTTTGGTTTGGGCTAGGCCAGCAATAACTAACTAGCGCCACGCCCGATTTTCTGGCAGAATAGAGCGGTTGTCGCCGTTTGACCCTCTAACCAAACGATTACGACAACCCACAGAGCTTTTTCTTCCGAGTGTGCCCCCACGCTCACGGTAGATCGTTCGCCTCAATACGAATAATCAGGAGCAATACGTTGGCTGTAAAAATCCGCCTAGCACGTCACGGAAAAATCCGTACCCCGCACTACCGCATCGTTGTGGCTGACTCACGTACACACCGTGATGGTCGCGTGATCGAAGAAATCGGTCGCTACGTACCGACCAACAACCCATCAATCATTGAAGTTAATTCTGAGCGTGCTCAGTACTGGCTAGGCGTTGGCGCACAGCCAACCGAGCAGGTTGCAGTTCTTCTAAAGCTGACTGGTGACTACCAGGCATCAAAGGGTGACAAGACCGCGAAGAACACCGTAAAGCTTGCAGAGCCTAAGGCTGAGTTCGTAATCGACACCAAGAAGAAGACCGTACTTGTTCCTAAGGAGCAAGTTGCTGCAAAGAAGGCTGCACCAGCTGAGGCTGAGGCATCAACTCCTGCAGAAGACGTAATCTCAGAGGCTGCAGACGCAGCTGACGAAGCAGTTGCATCAGTTGAAGATGCAGTTGCAGAAGTTGCAGATGAGACTCCAGAAGCTCCAGCCGCTGAAGAAGCCGCTGTAGTTGAAGAAGCTCCTGCTGCATCAGAAGAGGCTTAATAAGTGTTAGCCGCTGCGCTCGAGCACCTAGTCAAAGGCATCGTCGACAATCCTGAAGACGCTACCGTGACTGCACGCACAACCTCGCGAGGAGACTTGCTTGAGGTGCACGTGCACCCAGATGATCTGGG
>JACCEC012747206.1_pt1 | contig 32708 bp, 28 predicted proteins | sample 7450121 | NCBI WGS metagenome assembly JACCEC01 (sample SAMN15323455, study PRJNA562643) | freshwater metagenome | isolation source: river surface water | place: USA:Blue River Watershed | collected 2017-08-18 | reverse complement strand
AGTCGTTACATAGCGAGACATACCTGCTACACCACTTGTTTTTTGTACGGTACACTCTAAAATTACTTGTACACGATTGCCTTTCTTAGCCATTGTTTTACCTATTTAATGATTGGCTTTTATTGATGAGCAACCAAATCAAGCCAAATTGATATTTTTTAATTAAACTCAAAACTTAATTCCCAAGTATCAATACGGATACAATCCTACATTTGGGGATGCAAATTTACAAAAATGTGCTTTATAATTCAAAATTCTTTTATTTTTTTTTAAAACTAAATCATCTTTTTTGTATAAATATTTATTTTAACCTGATTTACGACATAAAAAGTCAATAGATTTTCTTAAGTCCGATAATCTTAGCATTATTTTGTATAAATTGCTAAGTTATTTTTAATTAACATTTACATATTCAACAAATTCTAACAAAACCAAATGAATGAAAAACGTATCAATTAAACTTGCGTCAAGGCCCGTCGGAGTTCCTACGGATGCTTGTTGGCTATTGGAAGAAAATAATATTCCTGAATTAGCCGATAATCAAATTCTTGTTAAAGTTTTGTACTTATCTATCGACCCTGCCATGCGTGGGTGGATGAATGATGGAAAATCTTATATTCGTCCGGTCAAAATCGGAGAAGTGATGAGAGCTTTAGGAGTAGGAGAGGTTATCGCCTCTAAACATCCTGATTTCTCTGTTGGTGACAAAGTAAGTGCTGCAACTGGGGTACAAGAATTAGCGATTTTAGATGCAAAAGATGCTGTCAAAATAGATACTTCGGTGATTGAAGCTCCAGTCTATTTAGGAACTTTAGGAATGTCGGGATTAACTGCTTATTTTGGAATTTTGGATACAGGTCAGCCTAAAGAAGGGGAAACAGTGGTGGTTTCGGGTGCTGCTGGTGCAGTTGGAAGTGTGGTTGGACAAATAGCTAAAATCAAAGGTTGTCGGGTTGTTGGTATTGCTGGAGGACAAGAAAAATGCGACTATGTTGTAAATGAGTTAGGCTTTGATGCTTGTGTTGATTATAAACAAGGAGATTTAAGAAAAAACTTGAAAGAAGCTTGTCCAAATGGTATCGATGTATATTTTGATAATGTTGGTGGAGAAATATTAGATACTGTTTTGGGATTGATAAATTTTAAGGCGAGAATTGTAATTTGTGGTGCTATCTCTCAGTATAATGCAACTGAAAAAATTGTGGGTCCAAGTAACTATTTGTCGCTACTAGTTAATCGTGCCAAAATGGAGGGAATTGTAGTATTTGATAATGCTGCAAATTATGGAAAAGCAATTAAAGAAATGGCAACCTGGGTTTTGCAAGGAAAATTAACAAGTAAAGTATATGTTGTAGAAGGCGGAGTTAGAGCATTTCCGGACACTTTACTGAAGCTATTTCAAGGAGAAAATATTGGTAAATTAGTGCTTAAAATAGGATGAGTTTATCTGAAATAGATAAAATAATAATGAGTATTGCCGATTTGCAAGCAAAGGGCGATACTCATTTTACAGATGGATTATTTCCCTCTTATCGTAAAAATAAATTCCTGCGTTACGTCCGCCCGGATAATAATATTTTTTACTCTGCCACAATTGTCTTTATTTTAAACGAGTTTTATCGTTTTCTATCTCCAAATTCAAGGGCTTTAGTAGATCAAATCACTGCGAAGGTCACTAAAAATTATTCTCATTTTCAAAATAAAGATGGTTTAGAAACGTATAATTTTTGGCAAACCAAACCATCTGCTCATTTTCCAAATGGTTATTTATTCAAGCATTTTGAGCATTTCAGAATTCCAGATGATATTGATGATACTGCACTAATTTATCTTACCAAACCATACTCGATTGAGCAAATCCGATGGCTAAAAGATAAGTTGAAGCTACATGCCAATTTACATAAAAAAATCATTAAAAATACCTTTGATCATTATAAGAATTTAAAGGTTTATTCAACATGGTTTGGTAAAAATATGCCTATAGAGTTTGATGTTTGTGCTTTATGTAATTTGATGTGTTTATTAGAAAAAAGCCAATTGCCTTATAATGAGTATGATATAGATACCTATCAATTTTTGAGAGAGGTGCTTTTACGGGAGGAGTTTATTAAGTCCCCTTTCATAATATCCCATAATTATGCTTCATCAGCTATCATTATTTATCATTACGCAAGATTAATTGGTACTTATGAACCCAAATTATTAGAAGGAGGTAAAGAAATATTGATTGAAAAAGCTACTCAACTATTGCAACGTTCAGAGAATGCAATGGAGCAATTGATTCTTGAAACAGCCTTGCTAAAATTGAGTAAAAGTGACAAGTTTTTGCTCCAAAATAGCAACAAAAAAAGCACTTTTACTCCATTGAGATATTTTATTGCAGGATTGTTGAGTTCGTATGAAAATTCGATTATATATTACTTTTCGTCCTCGCCTATTACTCAGATGACCTGGCATTGTGAGGCACATGAGCTTGCTTTACGATTAGAAAATCAACTATTGAAATCAATATATTCTCATCGGGATATGATGTTGATGTAAAAATTGTTTTAATTCTGGAATTGGAATTTCTTTAAAGTGGAAAATACTTGCAGCCAAACCAGCATCTGCTTTTCCGTGAGTGAATACATCGTAAAAATGCTGCATCGTACCTGCCCCACCTGAAGCAATAATCGGGATATTGGAATTTTCAGATATTTCAGCTGTTAGTTCGAGAGCAAAACCTGCTTTCGTGCCATCAGTATCCATCGAAGTAAGTAAAATTTCTCCTGCACCTCGATTTTCAACTTCTTTCGCCCAAGCTAAGGTTTCCAAGTCGGTTGGCTTGCGTCCTCCGTGCGTATGGACGATGTGTTGGCGATGCCCAGATGATGTTTCAATATGTCGGGTATCAATCGCAACAACAATACATTGAGATCCAAATTCAAGAGATAATTCGTTGATTAATTGAGGGTTACGTACAGCTGATGAGTTGATAGAAACTTTGTCTGCCCCTGCATTTAATAATTTAGAAACATCATTAATTGAGCCTATTCCTCCTCCAACACAGAAAGGGATATTGATTGTATGTGCAACTCTTTTGACTAAGTCTAACAATGTTTTTCGTTCTTCAACGGTGGCGGTAATATCTAAAAATACCAATTCGTCTGCTCCTTGGCGAGCATATTCTGCCGCCAATTCGACTGGATCTCCAGCATCTCTTAAATTAACAAAATTAGTCCCCTTAACAGTACGTCCATCTTTTATATCTAAACAAGGAATGATTCTTTTGGTGAGCATCTGATGAAAAATTATAATGAATACTGATTAGAAAAACCGTTTCTCGATTTCTTTCAATGAAACTTTACCCTCATAAATAGCCTTGCCAACAATCACTCCAAAAATATTTAATTCGGCTAATGTCTCAAGGTCTTGCATAGAACTAACGCCCCCGCTGGCTATAATTTTTAAATTAGCTTGTTGGGCTTGTATATTTTTATATAATTCGATTGATGGTCCTTGTAATAGGCCATCTTTGGCGACATCTGTACTGATGGTATATTGAATACCTTTATTTACCCATTTTGTAATAAAATCATACACCGAAAGCCCTGAATCTTCTTCCCAACCACTTACTGCTATTTTCTCATTTTTAGCATCTGCTCCCAATATAATCGCTTCGCTACCATATTTTTGAAGCCAATTTTCAAATAATTCAGGATTTTTAACCGCAATGCTTCCTCCTGTTATTTGTTTTGCACCCGCATCAAAAGCCGATTGAATATCTTCATCTGATTGCACACCACCCCCAAAATCAATGTGTAAAGCGGTATTAGATGCAATGTGTTGTAATACTCGAAGATTGGTGATTTTCTTGTTTTTAGCTCCGTCCAAATCAACTAAATGCAGGCGTTTGATACCAGAATTTTCAAACATTTTAGCAACTTCAAGTGGGTTTTCGTTGTAAGTCTTTTTTTGAGAGTAATCTCCTTGGGTAAGCCGTACACATTTTCCGTCGATAATATCTATGGCAGGAATAATTTGAAACATAGTCGAATGATTTTGATAAAAATTAAATATTCATAAAATTCTTAAAAATTTGTTCTCCGGCATCTCCACTGATTTCAGAGTGAAACTGTGCCGCAAAAAAATTCTCTTTTTGAAGAATCGCCGAATATTTTAATATATAATCTGTCTGTGCTACTGTATATTCGCACAAAGGAGCGTAGTATCCATGATTGTAATAGACATATTCGCTCGGACGTAAGCCCAAACACAGAGGAGTTTCCCAGTCTGATGTTTGATAGGGAATAATATTATTCCAGCCTGTTTGAGGTACTTTAAACCCTTTTACCTTCGGAAATCGTAAAATAGGTATATCGAAAATTCCTAAACAATCGGTATTGTTTTCTTCAGAAGATTGGCAAAGTAATTGCATTCCAACACAAGTTCCTAAAAAAGGTTGTTTAAGTGTAGGAATTAATAAGTCGAGCTTGCTTTCCCGTAGGCTTCTCATGGCAGTTGAGGCTTCCCCAACACCCGGAAAAATAATTCTATCTGCCTTACTAATAATTTCAATGTCATCGGATAACTGATAATTTGCTCCGATACGGTCGAGTGCATACATGACAGACTGCACATTGCCAGCGTTGTATTTGATGATAACTACTTCCAATGGATTAGGATATTTTGAAAAAACAAAAACAATCAATCAAACCGAACGAATTGATTATTCTACAAATTTACTATTCGAAATATATTTTATAGGTATTTATTGAAAAAACAATATTTTATCTTTTAAATGTATTATATTATTTCATTTTATTTATTTTTTGAGACTCAAAATATGGCATGAAAGGAATTTGCTTTTTTATATTAGATGACTGAAATTATATTCTATTTTATTGTTTTGAAACCTTATTGTAGAAAAATCCGTTGTTTTTTCATTCGGTTTTTTGTTTTATTTTAAATTAATAATGATGGCTCGTACTTTTGGGTTTGCCCTGATGGCAGTCTTTTTTGTGCTGATAGATTTATATGTATTTCAGGCTGTAAAGTTGGCGATGAGAACAGCGGCTCCAGCCACACAGCGATTGATTACTTATGGCTTCTGGGGATTTTCTATTCTTTCCGTATTATCTGTGATTTTGGTTTTTACTTATACTCCTATGACAGCCCCCATGAAGGCTAGTTTTCGTACGTTTTTGGTAGCGGGGATATTTATAATTTATATTTCTAAGATATTTACAGTTCTCTTGATGTTTTTGGGTGATGTTATTCGCTTTTTTAAGTGGATTGTTCAATATTTTCAAGGAAATGAAGCTGAAACAGTAATTCCTAATTCGACGGGTATTGCGGAAGGCGGTGTCAGTCGTTCTGAATTTTTGGCAAAAACAGCCCTGGCGGTTGGAGGCTTACATGCAGGAGGGATGGCATGGGGTATTTTATCAGGAGCTCATGATTATCATGTAAGAAATGTAACATTGAGACTGAAAAATCTACCTCGTCAATTCGACGGAATGAAAATTGCTCAATTATCAGATATTCATTCTGGTAGTTTTTTCAATAAAACTGCCGTCAAAGGTGGGGTCGAGATGCTCATGAAAGAGAAGCCAGATATGTTCTTCTTTACAGGCGATTTGGTAAATAATATCGCCCCTGAAGTGAAGGATTATATTGATATTTTCTCGAAAATAAAAGCACCTTTAGGTACGTTTTCAACCTTGGGAAACCATGATTATGGAGATTATACTCAGTGGGAGTCAAGAGAGAAAAAAGTTCAAAATTTAAAAGACTTAATGGCGGCTCATCGCACAATGGGTTGGGATTTATTGATGGATGAAAACCGTAAAGTTAGTGTTGATGGTGAAAGCATCGGTATTTTAGGAATTCAAAATTGGGGTTCGGGGAATTTTGCTAAATATGGTAATCTCGAAAAAGCCCAACAAAATAGCCATGATGTACCCGTAAAGCTATTATTATCGCATGACCCAAGTCATTGGAGAGCTCAAGTACTGAACCAACAAAAAGATATAGACGTGGCATTTGCAGGACATACACATGGAATGCAATATGGAGTAGAAATCGGGAATTTTAAATGGTCGCCTGTCCAATTTAGATACAAAGAGTGGGCAGGATTGTACGAAGAAAATGAACAGAAGCTATATGTAAATAGAGGATTTGGATATATTGGTTATCCTGGAAGATTAGGGATTTGGCCAGAAATAACAATTTTTGAATTAAAAAAGGCATAAGTTTCTCAGAAAAGTATCGGGAAGAAAATTTTTCTTCCCGATTTTGTTTTAAATCCAGCCCCCTTCTCGATAAGTTCTACGAACAAAGGCATTTGCTTCATCAAAATTTGTGATTTTCATTTGAGAACCATCCCAAAGAAGTTTTTTTCTGCCGATAAATCTATTTTTAGCATCACGCATCAAAAAAGAACGTACGGCAAGATTGCCCATTAAAACAGTTTCTGTCAGAGGTCCCGCTTGGTCAAATGAAGAACTTGTATAAGTCCCAAAGCCTGATTTGCAGGCTTTCACCCATTGTTGCTGGTGTCCGTTTGTATCTCCTTCCACCAAAGCACGTTTGGGCTGAGGGAGCTTAGTGGTTTGCAATTGCCCATTCATAAATATTTTTGGATTATCACCGAATAATTCGCAAGATAAAATACCTTTACTTCCGATAAATAAAATTCCACCATCAATACTCGAAAAAACCTTTTCATAATCGCAGCCTTCAGGAAGTTTTGGGCGAATACCTCCATCGTACCAAGAAAGGGCTAATTCTTTATTTTTACCACCCTGATTGAAAGGGAATTTGAAGTGAATGGCTGCTGAAGGTGGACAAACATCGTCGAAAAAAGCCTCCTCAAAAAAATCTTTATAAACTTGTCCGACCGAACACTCAACAGAGCTTGGATAACCCAAATTTAATGCACGAAATGGTACATCCATAAAATGACAACCCATATCCCCTAAAGCCCCTGTTCCGAAATCCCAATATCCTCTCCATCGAAAAGGCATATATGCTTCGTGATAATCTCTCATTGGGGCAGTCCCGAGCCACAAATTCCAATCAACCTCTGCTGGAATATTTTGCTTTTCTTTTTTATCTTTTGGAGACTTTACACCTTGAGGCCATACTGGGCGGTTTGTCCAAACTTCCACGCTTTGGATATCTCCGATGGTATTTTGTCTGATAATTTCTTCTGTAATTCTTGTGCCTTTTCCACTACTTCCCTGATTTCCCATTTGTGTTACCACTTTAAATCGAGAAGCTGCTTCTGTTAGCTTGCGAGCCTCCCAAATGTCATGGGTCAATGGTTTTTCTACATACACATGTTTTCCGAGTTGTATCGCAGACATAGCGATAGGGTAGTGCATGTGGTCAGGAGTAGAAACAATGACAGCATCTATGTTATCACGCTCAGACTCAAGCATTTTTCGGTAATCTTTGAAGTACGGAGCGTTTGGGAATTTTGTACGATATTTCAAAGATTGTCTATCATCTACATCACATAATGCGACAATATTGTCGGAATTATTATTATATGCCTGCTGAATATTGAAATCAGCCTTGCCTCCACAGCCAACTGCGGCAATATTGAGCTTGTCGCTCGGAGCAACAAAGCCTTTTCCTAATACATGACGAGGAACAATATAAAATCCTGCGGAAGTAATTATCCCCTTTTTTAGAAATTCTCTTCGAGATTGGAATGTTTTTTGATTCATAAGATGGTTGAATTTTTTATCAATTTAACTAATTCCCATGAATTTCTACGAAAACTTTAGAGATAAAATTGAAATAAAAATGATGGACTTCATAAATTTTACTTTCTATATAACGTGAGTTCGATGATTATGAAATAATAAAATTAGTGGGTTTATTATCATGAAAGCAGTATGCAATAAGTCCAAGTTAATTGCCTACAACAAGGGAATAAGATTGCTTTTGTAAAAATGGTCTATCAAAACTTCATAATCTCAAATTGAAGCACCCTGAATTTTAGAATTCTGTATAGGAACAAACACCCCCTCCTTTAGATTTCTGGGTTTATCGAAGAGAAAGGGGGGCAGAGTTTTATGTTTTTTGTAGATTGTATTTAAAAATGCAACTGTTACCCTTGTTGTGTGCTATGCTGCTTTTTCGTCAATTTAAATTGATGCAATTTCTGTTAGAATGCTGCATAATTCTTTTGGCTTACTGAAAAAAGGCGAATGACTTGTCGCCATTTGATATACTTTTTTGCAAGGTGTCTCTGTGTACATTTTTTGTTGAATAAATGGTGTTACTGCTCTGTCGTCGGTACATTCAATGTAATATCTGGGTACACTACCATAATTAGCTTCAGTAAGCTGTAAAGGTGTTATACCTGTTGCAACACTTTCGTGGCTTAAAATACATTTTGCCATTTCAGTTATATCATCATCGCAGTCGTGGTACAAGCCTTCTTTGTAAATTATTTGTTGCAAAGTGTGTGAGTTTGTTTCTGGAAATCTATCAACATAGGGCTTTAATACACCTTCTGAGTCCTGTGCCGAGTATTCAGCTTGTGTCTTTCCATTTGGAATTAAATAAGCAGCTAAATAAATTAATTTATCAATTTTCTGTGGTCTGTATTCGGTAGCTTGAGAAACAATAATACCATTTTTACTATGTCCCACCAAAATAACTTTACCTTCCACATTGTCAATTACTTCAAGCAATTTATTTACTGCTAATTCCAAAGTAACATTTTGAATAGGAGTTTTGTCTCTGCCCATTCCTGGCAGGTCAATTGATATTGCCATTTGCCCTTGTTGTTTCAATATTGGAACAACTTTATGCCAATTCCAAGAGCTGTGCCACGAACCATGAACTAGAATGAATGTACTCATCTTTTGTAAAATTTAATTGTTAATACTAATGCAAAGATGAATACATATTAAACGAGATAAAACCCATTTCTTGCTAAGTTAGTGATTGTCTATTTTAGCACCTTCCCAACCAATGATGGCAGTTTTTCTGGTGTTGCCCCACATATAGCCACCAAGATTTCCATCAGCCTGTATTACTCTATGGCAAGGAATTAAAAAAGCAACGGGATTGCTACCAATGGCTGTCCCTACTGCTCTTGAAGCATTGGGATTTCCTATTTTATCTGCAATGCTACCATAAGTAGATAGTTGTCCCATTGGAATTTTTAAAAGTGTTTCCCAGACTCTTAGTTGAAAATCTGTTCCTTTTAGATGTAGTTTTATTTCGTGCAGCTTGTTCCAATCATTCTGAAAAATGAATAACGCATTTTGTTGTATTAAATCTAATTTTCTTTTAAATGTTGCGTTAGGAAATTTTGATTTTAATTCTTCCAATGCTTTTTCTTCATTGTCATCGAATGACATGGAGCAAATGCCTTTTGTTGTTGAAGCAACAATCAAATTTCCAAAAGGGCTTTTCGCAAAACTGAAATTGATATGCAGATTTTTACCACCGTTTTTATATTCGGCAGGTGTCATTCCCTCAATGTTTATAAACAAATCGTGTAGCCTTCCTGTGCCTGAAAGTCCTATTTCAAAGGCTGTGTCAAAAAGTGTGGCTTTATTGTCAATCAATAGTTTTTTAGAATGTTCAATGCTTATGTATTGCAGAAACTTTTTGGGTGTTGTTCCAGCCCACTCACTGAACAACCGTTGGAAATGAAAAGGGCTTAAATGAACGTGTTTGGCAACTTCTTCTAAATTAGGTTGCTTTTTAAAATTTGCTTTTATGTATTCGATTGCTTCGGCAATTCTGTTGTAGTTGATGCATTCTGGCTCATCCATTGTCCTGAATATTATTGTGCAAATGTCAGAACAATTTTTAAGTTGCAAAACCCGAAACTTGCTTATTATTTACCAATGTAAAATCTCGTAAGGTGTCATATAGCGTAGCACACGACGAATAGGGCTTGGCGAAGTTGGGGCATTTGAAAAAACGTCAGCCCAACATTTGCACAAATACCCTACAGAATTAAAATATTGAGTTTACAACTGTCTGCCATACTTAATAAATACAATGTTGTGCGTTCGCTTTTCTTTTCGTGGTTGTCTAAATATTTTGTATTAAAAAGTCAGTTGTCACAACGGTCGCAAGCTCACCATTCAGACTTGCCAAAGCGGTTTCGTGAATTAATTCAGCTGAAAAGGTTTGTCCGTCAAGTCCTTTTTTATTGAATGTAGCCGTTGCGTCAGAAACCAAAAAAGTATCAAAACCAAAGTTTCCTGCCATTCTGGTTGTTGTTGAAACGCAATGATCTGTTGTCAAACCCACAATTATAAGTTTCGTTATTTTCTCATTATCAAGTCGCTCTTTTAAATCTGTCCCAATAAAAGCACTATTCACATTCTTTTTGATAATTGGTTCTCCACTAACTGGTTTTACAATGTCTTTAAATTCGTTTCCTTCATTTGTTTCGTTTAGTAAAGAAGTTGGCGTAGAAGAACAATGTTGAATGTGAAAAATTGGGAGTTGATTTTTTCTCCAAAGTTCCAAAAGTTCTCCTGCGTTATTTTCTGCATCAAGATTGTTTCTTTGTCCGCCCCAATATTCTACATTGTCAAATCCTTTTTGAATATCAATTAAAATTAGTGCTGGTCTTTCTGATTTTGAAATACTCATTTTATATTTTTTGTCTAAATGATTTTACTGATACGTTGGTTTTCTAAAGTGATGCACAACGGAAAAATGTTTGTGAAGGGTGGGATTTAATAGCACTTCCCTTGCCCTATGCACAAAGTTTATGAAAAGTACAAAAGCCTAAATTACGCACATTTGCCCGCCTTGTCGCAAACATAATGTTGGCTGATGTTTTTGTTTTTTCGTATTTTAGTTATTTGTCTAATTGATAACGCAATATCTCAAAATTTTTGTTAAATGTCAAAGTAATAAAGCCTTGAAAAGCAATATGTTGAAGCAATAATTCAAAACACTGCTCTTTTTCCAAACTGATGCAAAGTATTTTTAATTCGTTGGCTTTGTAGTCTGGTGGAATAAAACCTAATAATCTCACGAAATACTGTTTTTCAATAAAATCTCTGTAATTTTCAACCCATTTTATTATCCTGATAAATCTTTGATGAATAGTTTGAAATTCGTCTGTAATGTGGTTAAGGACAAGTAATTTGACAACTTCATTATTCAAACTTATTTCTGTTTCATACCACTCAAAATCAGGATTATAAAAAAAGTCTTGGTAATATTTCATTGCTCTGTTTGGGTTTTGAAAAGTTTTTTATCCGCCCAAAAAGTGCCAAAGGGAATGATAGAGGCTAATAGAGCCAAAAGCATTTTTCGCATTTTCCATTGTTGTTCAATCGCAATCTGAATAACTGCAAAAACGTATAGCACAAACAATAAACCGTGAACTATTCCAAAAACTTTATTAGGTTTAGGAATTTGAAAAGCATATTTCAAAGGCATAGTTACAAAAAGCAACATCAAAAATGATACACCTTCTATGAAAGCCAAAAGGCGAAGTCTGCCTAATTGTGTTTTTATTAAGTTCATTTTATCAATGTTTTAGAAATTTCTGAAATAAGGTCTAAACCAAGGAATAGCCAAAAGAATAAGTAACAAAGCCACTGAAAACCAAATGGCTATGGTCTTGAATTTGGTTTGGTCTGTTTTGGCTCGTTTGGTAATAGAACCGCCAATTGTCATTACAACAATAGAAAAAAACATCATTGCAATATGGAAAACGCCAAAAAACCACATTTGATGATTATCTTCCGAACCATTTTTTAGAAAATACTGCGTTATGGGGCTAAGTACAAAGTACAATGTAAAGCCTATCAATAATTGAGTATGACTAATGGTATTGGTAATAATACGAATAATATTATCCGTTTTGGTGTAGGGGCGTTTTTTGATAAGCCCTTCAATACTTGTGAAGATAGCATATATCAAACTTGCCAAGACTAACCAACGAAATATAGAATGAAGTGCTAAAAATGTTGCGTACATATAATACCTTGTTTTGAGAATTTGAATGGTGCAAAATTACAAGGTATTCAAGAGGGCTGTTAGGATAAAAAATGCCAATTTTCGGACTTTTCAATCATTTTGCGGTATTCACTTGGCGTAATACTTGTTTTTTTCTTAAAAAGTCTGCCAAAATAACTTTGGTCATCAATACCTACTTTAAAAGCAACTTCTGCAACACTCAAACTACTTTGGGACAATAAAACCTTACTTTCCAAAATAATCATTTCGTCTATCCATTCACTTGCAGTCTTATTGGTGGTTTTTTTGATACATTTATTGAGATGGTTAGGAGTAACAGACAAAAGTTCTGCATAGTCCGTAACCTTTTGCTTGGTTTGAATATGTAAGTGCAAGAGTTTCTTAAACTTTTCCGTAAGAACTACATTTGTATCGTTTGTGATTTTGGTTGTATTTTGAGCAAAACGGTTGAGTTCCAAAAACAAGGTAAGCAAGTACGACTGAATAAGCAAGTATCTATCTGCTAAATTGCTTTTAAATTCTTGTTCTATTCTATGTAAGAGTTGTAAAATAGTAGGCAAATAATCTTGTGGAATGGTAATAAGTGGGTAGCCTGTAAAATTCAGAAAATCTAAATTTCGCAAAAAATGGTGATGTTCTAAATTGATTATACCCTCGTCAAAATGACACATATAGCCTTCCACATCTTCACTTCCCAAAGCATTGAAGGTAATGGTGTGTGAAGGGATGAAACAAAATGTATTTGGCGTAACTATATAGTTATCAATACCTTTTGCCCTGTTTATTGTGCCGTTGGTAACTAAAAAAAAGTCGTGAAAAGTTTTTCGGTGCGGTGGCAAAGGTTCTTTCATTAGATGTCTTGCTTGTTCAATTCGGTGAAATCCAAATTTGTCAAAATCCCTGAAAGCACGATTTTCCCAGTACTTGTCCTTTTTTGAAAATCGTTGGACAAGTTCGTTGGGTGAAAAAGTTTGTATAGTTGTGCTGTTGTTTTTCAAAGGCTTTTGTTTTTATAATACAGGTAACATCTAAATAACCCACACCTTTACCTTATTTTTATTTAAACTTGCGGTTATTTCCTAATTCGTTGAAGGTTTATCCAATATAATAAAACTCTCCGCAATAATTTTTATTGCATACTTTTGTAAATATGATTTCATTTATGCAAATATGCAGTCTTTTCATTTATTTAGGAGAATTTTGGATAAAAATAAATCGTTATTCTTAAACATCCAAACTTTCCAATGGGCTTTTTATTTGATTGAAATCTTTGGGGGGATATGGGTATGTTTTTTTTGCTTTCATGTCTTAACAAACTTAAATATTACGCAAATCGGTTCCGTTTTCTAACAAATGAGTTACAAAACTATCCCGTAAGGTGTGAACACTACCTTTATTTTTAATTCCTACTTTGTAGCAAATTTCTTTAAAAAATATCTGTACGCTTCTATCCGAATATTGTCAGCCATTTTGTCTTTCAAACCAAAAAAGCTATTAATTGGGTGGTATTCACTTTAATAGCTTTCGCTGTTCGTTTTTTACCTAAAATCAAAGATAAATTAAAATCCTAAAAAAATTATCGATATAAATAGCGAAATAAATAGCGAAGGCAGGTTGAGAGAGAAACTATTATTTCATCGATAACATCGACGATTCTCGAATGATTAATTTTGTTTTTAAAATTTTAGTGGGAAAATGATCTGCATATTTTTCAGGTTCTTCGATACGTTGGATGAGTAACTTGGTGGCTGATTTTCCCATTTCTTTTCCCGGTTGGGATACAGTTGTTAGGCTTGGTGTGACGACCGTCCCGATTTGCCAATTACTAAATCCCACAATTCCAATATCTTGAGGAATACTTTTACCTAATTGTGTAGCAGCCTGCATGGCTCCTATAGCTATCTCGTCGGTGATGCCGAAAATAGCATCAATGTCAGGTTCTTTTTCTAAAAGTTCTATGGTTGCTTTTCGGCTTTCTTCAATCGAAATATTATTTAATTGAACCACGAGTTTTTCATTTTTACTTAAATTATGTTTTTTTAATGCTGAATAATAACCTTTCAATCGTTTTTGAGAACTATGATTGACCAAATTATCTTGTATATGGGCTATTTTCTTATATCCTTGTGAAATTAAATGCTCTACCGCACCCATGGCTCCGGTATAATCATCGACTACTACTTTAGGAGCATTCACTTTCGAGATATCTTTGTCGAATAACACAAAAGGAATATTATTGTGACTAAGTTGTTCCAAATGAGAGAAATAGCGTGTTTGATTACTAACGCAAACTAACAATCCATCAACTATACCCGAAGAAAATAATTCAACAGCTTTTAATTCCTTTTCATACGAGTGTTCTGTTACGTTAATCATTACTTGATACGAATGACTATATGCTTCTTCCAATATGCCGTTGATGATAGATGCCATATATTCGTGTACTACTTTAGGAATCACAACCCCAATAACGAAGTTGTGCTGAGAGCGAAGGTGTGATGCCATAAAATTAGGCTGATAGTACATTTCTTTTGCCAAAGCCTTAACCTTTGCTCTTAGTTCCTCACTTATTTCGATTCTATTTCTTAATGCTCTTGAAACCGTTGGGGTAGATATTCCAAGCTTTTCTGCAATATCTTTTAACCGAACTCTTTGTTTTTTCATAAAATATTTTTTTTAGCAATCGTTTACGTAATCGGTTGCATTGTAAGTAATTGATAATCAATATTTTAAATGTTAAAAAATACTTTTTTTTGAATTTAAGCTCTCATAACTTTGCCGTAATATTACAATTTTATTTAATAATAATGAAATTTTAACTAATCTCTAAACATGAAATCAAAACATTTATTCATTGTATTATTATATTGTGTGGGCATCTCGAGTGCCGTAGCACAATCAATTGTGACGGGTATAGTCAAAGATAAAAAAGGCGAGCCTATCATTGGCGTAACGGTGGCTTTGAAAGGGTCAAAGATTGGAACTACAACAGATGTGGCAGGGCAATACACCCTGAAACTGGGAAGTACTTCGTCTGCGAAAATTTCTTTGAGTGCAGTAGGATATAAAACAATCAACGAAGATGTCAGACTCGACCAAGAGAAAATTCAGAAGGATTTTGTTTTAGAAGAAGATGTTTTCAATTTTGAACAAGTTGTAGTGACAGGTACTAGTACTTCTCGTACCCAAAGAGAAATGGCGGGTTCATTAACTCAAATGTCTGCAAAGCAAATTCAAGCTACCTCTCCGAATTCGATGGCTGATATTTTGAGATTTATTCCTGGTGTTCACGTCGAAGGTGGCGGGGGTGATGTAGCCTCAAATATTTTTGTACGAGGATTGCCCTCAGGTGGACAATATAAATATAATCCTATAGAAGAAGATGGTATGCCAGTTCAATCGACAGGATATCTAACTTCGTCTGCACAAGATGTTTATTTTCGGTCGGATTTAGGCATTGCCAATATGGAGTTTGCTCGTGCAGGGTCTTCAACTTTATTTGGAATGGGTGCACCTCTTGGAGTATTCAACTATATTTCTAAAAAAGGCGGAGCTGAAAGCGATACAGAGGTGAAACTGAGTAGCGGGCAGTATAATTTATATCGCCTCGATTTTAATACAGGGGGAGCAATGAATGATAAATGGAAATATAATTTAAGTGGGTTTGCTCGATATGATGAAGGCCCTTTAGTGACAGGCTCTCCTTCGAGAGGATATCAAATCAGAGGAAACGTAACTCGCCAAATTGAAAATGGTTATATTCGTTTATATTTCAGAACATTAGACGACAACGCACAATTCTTCTTACCTTTCCCTCATGTAAAAAATACTACTGATGCTGCGTTGGGAAATAATGGTAAAGAAATAACCACACTTAATACACCTTATGGTGGAAATTTCTCATTAGTTAATCCACTGGGTACTATCATGGGGTCGCTTGGAAACGGAGTAACTGCCAAAGGTAGCTCTTTCATGTTTGAATTTGCCAAAAGTTTCAATGGTTGGGATTTACAATCCAAAACTCGATTATCAAGATTTGAGCATAAATTCGATTTTTGGTCTCCAGGAAAAACATTTGAAATTGATGCTTATGCCAAGTCTAAAAACAAAAACCTCAAAAGTTATACTTATACCTATGCTGACAATGGCATGCCGATGAATTTGTCAAATGGGGCTAATAATGGAAAAACATTTGTTACAGAGGAGAGCTTAACGCTTCGTAATCGACCAATGAGTGATTACGCTACTGATTTGAGATTGACCAAGAAATTTGTAAAAGGTTCAAGCGAACATAATATTACTATTGGAACATTTGGAGCAATTACTCGTCAGTTGCAAGACGAAGTTGGTACAGGTGTATTAGTTGAATTGAACGACCAACCTCGCTTGGTTGACTTGACTATTGTAGATGCAAACGACCAAACAACGAAGTTTACCAAAGCAGGTTTCCGTCAAAATGTTGCTGGTAGAACTTATAATACATTCGAGGCAAATAAAATAGCATTATATGCAGGTGATGAAATGGTATTTAATAAACTTAGAATTGATGCGGGCTTGCGTTATGAAGCTCAACAAGGAGTTATTACGGTAGGAGAAGCCGCAACATATACCAACCCAGCAGCTACTACAAATGCAGATGCTACTTACAGATGGCTTACTGGAAAAACGACTTATCGTAAAATTAATTCTAATGATTATTCGGTTGTCTTAGGTACAAATTATGAGGTCAGTAAATCTACCAATTTATATGCATCATTCACAAAAGGATTTTATTTCCCTGAATTAAGAACATTTTCTAATGTGAGCCGAGATAAAAAAGGTAATTTTATTCAAGCAGTTCCAACTCAAAACGAAAAAGTATATCAATTAGAGGGAGGTGCAAAGTATGCTAACCAAAAACTATCTGGAACAGTAGCTGTGTATTACAATACAATTAAAAATCGTTTGCAAAATGATATTATCAGCGGAACTGATGGTGTCTTACGTGAAATTACAAATGCGGTAGGCTCAACAACTACTTATGGAACTGAAATATCGGTGGCGTATCAGGTGGCGTCAGGCTTGATTATCGATGCTAATACAACACTCCAAAACCATCGTTACGATGAATTTTTCAAGACATTACCGGGTGCTGATGGTACTTTTGGAACAAGCGATGATTCAAAAATTGATTATAAAGGGAATTGGATTTTACGTCAGCCTAAGTTTATGCTAAATGGTGGTATTAGCTACGATAAAAAGAATTGGGATTTAGGTGTAATGTATAATTACGAAGGAAAACGCTATGCAGATGACCAAAATAATATCGAAATGCCAGCATACAGCTTGGTAAATATGAGGGCTGCTAGAACTTTTTCTATGGGTAATAAACAATTAGTGAAAATAGGCTTAAACCTTTATAATGCTTTCAACAATAGAGGATTGACAGAAGGTGATCCTCGTGTGGCAGATACAAGCACTATCTCGAATGATCCTTTCTATAATGCTCGTCCAATTTTACCAAGAAGACTTACTGCTTTTATTAGTTTCAAATTCTAAAATTTAATAATATATTCTCCAATTCTTCTAAAAAACACAGAAGAATTGGAGAAATTTAATTGATATGAACCAAATAATCAATATCCAAAAATCATCGGTAATCGAAGACCTTTTAAAAAAAAGTGAAGATGTTCTGAAACAAAATTGGCGAAATGGGTTCACTGTGCCTTCCTCAAATCTTTATCCGTTTCAGTGGCTGTGGGATTCGGGATTTATTGCTATGGGTTGGTCTTTTGTTGATATGGAAAAAGCTCGACAAGAATTAAATACTTTGTTTGATGCACAGTGGAGTAATGGATTTTTGCCCCATATTATTTTTCATGATGATAATGCTGAAAAACAGTATTTTCCAGGTGCAGATTTTCAGGGAGCTTATACGCATCCATTTGCCCCTAAACATGTCAAAACTTCTGGAATTACGCAACCGCCGGTGCTGGGTTTTGTATTAGAATATCTTTTCGAAAAAGAGGAAAAAATCACTCAATACCGTGATTTTTATATCAATGCTGTGGAGGCTATTTATAAATTTCATCAGTATTTATATCAAAATCGAGACCCACACAACGAAGGATTGGTTTATATCCGTCACAATTGGGAATCTGGTACAGATAATAGTGCTGCATGGGATTCTATTTGGCAGACATATACTCCGCCAACTTATGATGTTCAACGCAAAGATACTGCTCATGTCAATCAAGCTCAAAGACCAACTAAAAAAGATTATAATTACTATTTACACCTTATAGAACAATCTAAAAATTGTGCCTATGATGAACAAAAAATGTATGAAACTTTACCTTTTTTAGTACAAGACCCACTTTTCAATAGCTTGTTGGTTGCTTCTAATAAAAGTCTTGCACGAATGGCTGTCGAGCTTAATCTCCCACATATAGCAGAGCAATGCAGTATTTGGAGTGATAAAACGGGACAAGCCATTAATACTAAGCTGTATGATGATGAATTGGGCTTGTATGGGTATTACGACTTAAAAAATGAACGATTTATTTCTATTGCAACCGCAATGGGCTTTTCTCCTTTATTTGCAGGAATTGTATCTCAACAAAGAGCAATAAGATTATTAAAAATAATTGAAAGTGATGCTTTTATGGGAAGTGAATCAAGTGTCTGTTTATGCCCGAGTTTAGCTATAAATCATCAAGAGTTTGACCCAAAAAGGTATTGGCGTGGACCCGTTTGGCTAAATATCAATTGGTTACTATACAAAGGATTTGATAGCTATGGTTTTAAGGGGATTGCACGTACAATCAAAAATGATTCTATCCGATTAGTTGAAGAAAATGGTTTTTTTGAGTATTTTAACCCGATATCCGATACGAATGAAGTAAATGGCTATGGCGGACAAAATTTTTCTTGGACAGCAGCCATTATATTAGATATGCTTAACTAACCTATTATTAACTCAAAGCTTATGAATTGGCTCGATTATTCAATTATTGGTGTTTACATTTTGGTCATGCTTTCGATAGGGTATTTCATGAGAGACCAAAGTTCAGGTAAAAGCTATTTTATTGGTGATAAAAATTTTGGTTGGTTTACACTCTTACTTTCTACAATGGCAACTCAATTGTCGGCAATAAGTTTTATTTCTGCTCCTGCTTTTGTGGGTATGAAGTCGGGAGGTGGTATGAAATGGCTTACTTTTGAATTTGGTGTTCCATTAGCAATGATATTTTTATCAGTAGTGGTGACTCCTTATTTATACAAAGCGGGTATAGTGAGTGCCTATGAATTTTTGGAACGTCGGTTTGGGCGTTCTACCCGATTATTGATTAGCTCTGCTTTCTTACTTAGTCGAAGCTTTAGTACGGGAGTAGCTGTTTATACGGTTGCTTTGTTGCTTGAAAGTGTATTTAATATTCGTTTTTGGGAAACAATTGGTATAATTTGTGTCATTACCTTGCTTTACTCGTTGAAAGGTGGACTGAAAGTGGTAGTCTATACAGATGTCATTCAGATGTTTATTAAATATTTTGGTATTGTAATATGTTTGGCTTTTGCTTTGTATAATATCGGAGGATGGAATGAGTTCTTAAGCCATTTGGATAGAGAAAGAACTCAAGTGGTTAATTTTTCATCATGGGGGTTTGACGGGGATGCTTATGGTTTTTTCCCGATGATATTCGGAGGGTTCGTACTTTATGCTTCGTATTATGGCTGTGACCAAACACAAGTACAGCGTTCTTTGGCAGCTCAAAGTCTCGATGAAGTAAAAAAGATGTATATGCTTAATGGCATTGTAAGGTTTTTCGTCACCTTTACATATTGCATTACAGGCTTGGTTATAGGTACTTTTGCCTTGATGAATCCATCTTTTAAGGCAATGATTCCATCTCATCAACCCGATAAAATGTTGCCTATATTTATCCTACATTATCTACCAAATGGAATTATCGGCCTAGTTATTGTGGCAATATTTGCAGCAGCAATGTCTTCTTTAAGCACAAATGTCAATGCTTTGGCTGCGGTTACAATGGAGGATTTTGTGAATAAAAAATTACGATTAAGTGATAAAAAATATTTACTTTACTCGCAATTATGTGTGGTTTTTTGGGGAGCTGTCTGTATTTTCACTGCAGCCTTTGCTGGGGATATTGCGGAGACAGTAATCGAGGCAATCAATAAAGTGGGTTCGGTATTTTATGGCCCTATTTTGGCAACATTTACTTTGGCAATCTTAAGCAAAAAAGTGAAGGCCAAAAATATGAATATAGGGCTAGTCATTGGGGTGTTGTTTAATGTTTATCTATGGAAGTTCCAACCACAAATTTTTTGGTTTTGGTGGAATTTTCTTGGCTGTGTCGTTACGATTGGGATTGCCTATTTTTCATCTTTACTCAATACGGAAGCTTCACTTGAAAGCTACGGTGGTAATACGCTAGAAATCAAAATTTGGGATAGAAGTACATTTTATTTACTTACTTTTTTTATTATTATTGTACTTTTTAGTTTAAGTATCCCTTTTTGGTTATGAATATATTAATAGCACCAGACAAATTCAAAGATGCTGCTTCGGCAACTGACATCGCTCAGGCTTTGGCATCAGGTATCAAGCAAACATTTTCCAAAGCGAATTGTCATCTCCTTCCTCTGGCAGATGGGGGAGAGGGCACTTTGGATTGTCTGGCTTTGGCTCTCGGTGCTGAATGGAAATATGTCGATGTTGAAGACCCCCTTTTCCGTCCGATTCGGGCAGGATATCTTTTTCATTCCAATCGAAAATTAGCTATCATCGAAATGGCTCGGGCATCGGGTATTGAATTGCTTAAGCCCGAAGAAAGAAATTGCTTAATTACAACTAGCATAGGAACGGGGCAGCTTATTGTAGATGCTATCGCTAATGGAGCTAAAGAAATTATGCTGACAATTGGCGGAACAGCAACAAACGATGCTGGTATTGGTGTGGCTATGGCATTAGGATTTCAATTTTTAGATAAAAATGGACAAGTTTTGAATCCAATAGGAGAGAATTTGGCGAATATTTGTCAAATTGACGATAAAAATGTATTGCCTAATTTGAAAAATATCACTTTTACCATTGCTACTGATGTTGAAAATCTGTTTCATGGAGAAAGGGGGGCTGCTTTTGTATTTGCTCGGCAAAAAGGTGCTGATGAAAAAGGAATACGCTATTTAAACGAGGGATTGATAAACTTTGCAAATATTTTGGAAATATATTCTGGCAAAAATCCTCAAAAGATAAAGGGCAGTGGAGCAGGTGGAGGAGTATCCGGTGGTTTGGCTTGTTTGCTTCATGCCAAAATAATTTCTGCCGCTCATTGGATTTTATCAGTCAATGAGGTACAAAAATTACTAACTGAAAGTCATATTTTAATCACAGGGGAGGGGAGAGTTGATGCACAAACGTGGGACGGAAAACTAATTTCTCAACTTTTACTTTTGGCAAAAGAGGCTCATGTACCAGTGGTGGTGATCTGTGGTACTCTTCAAGATACAGATGTATTGGCAAGTCAAGAAAATATCATTTACGCACATTCTATTCTTAATGAGCCTATGTCTTTGAGTGAAGCTCTCTCCAACACTATTTCTTTAGTCGAACAACAAGGTATGTTGTTAGGTAAATTTCTGACTTTTTACGAAAAATCTAAGGATTAATTCTGTTATATTTTTTGTTCAAATAGCCTTCGGAAGTTTATAAAATGACAATATAAAAAAGAGCGATAAGATAGTACCTTATCGCTCTTTTTTTCTGAATAGATATTTTGAACTCAAACTGTTTGTTTTTCCAAATTGAACAAATCGTTTAATACATCAATAAGTGTTTCAGCCTCGCCTCGTTTACAAGCTGCTTTCAATTGAATAACAGGTAATTTGATAATCTTTTGCATCATGCTTGTGGTAATTTTATCCACTTTTTCTGCCTCTTCTGCCGAAAGTTCTTTCATATATCTCGCCATCTCTTCTTTTCGGATTTGCTCCAAAGCTCCTTTAAGCTTTTGAATAGTAGGAGAAACAATCATTTCTTGCGACCAATTATTAAACTCCGATACTGCCTGATTGATGATAGACATTACTTCAGGAATAGCATCCATTCTGCGTTGTAATGCTTCATTGGCACGACGCTGGATTTCATCTAAATTATAGGCAACTACTCCTGGAATTTCTTCAATATCCGAAGCAATGCTATTCGGTACAGAAAGATCGATAAGGTATTTTACGGCAGCCAATTTATCTTTTAAAGTCTCTTTCGTGATAATCGGACTTTCGCAACGAACAGAAGAGATGATGATATCAGCTTCTAAAATGGATTGATTGACTAAAGCATAATCGGCTACTTCAAAATTTAGCTCTTGTGCTATTTTTTCAGCTTTTTCCTTAGTTCTATTACTGATAGTAATATTATCGTATCCTTTATCAGCCAATGTCCTACAAACATCTTCTCCGATTTCGCCTAATCCGACCACTAAAATCTTTGGATTGTTTAGTGAATGTAAAAAGCTTTCCATGACCTCAACGGCAGCGTAAGAAGTAGATGCTGCCCCATCACGGAATGAGGTTTCTTGTACAATTCGCTTATTTGTAAAAAAGACAGTATGTAATAATCGATGCAAAAAAGGACCCGCCATTTGCACATCCGCCGACCATTGATAAGCGTGTTTTACCTGGTTAGGGATTTGTAAATCTCCAACAACTTGTGAATGTAAACCCATCGACACTTCAAATAAGTACCGAACGGCTTCATCATGATTAGAAATTATATCAAAATAAGGTATCAATTCATGAGAAGGGAAAACTTTCTGTCCTGCAATTAATCGAATAATAGCTTCGCCTAAATCATTTTCCGAACAATAATATATCTCTGTGCGATTACAAGTAGAGAGTACCAAAACCTCAGAAATCTCAAACACTTCACGAATTTTCTGCATCAATTCTTTTGATTCATCTTCGTTAAGTGCAATTTGACCTCTCACGTCAAGTGGAGCTTTCTTATGTGAAATCGTAACTGCTTTGAATAATCCGTGCATTATTGAATAAAATATTTTGCAAAAATACGCCCGAATAACTTAATATTCGTATGATATTTATCACTTTTTTTAATTTAGAACGATTCTAAATTAAAAATTAATTATTGAAAAAGCTTTGTTGAAAAAATACAATAAATGACTATTTTTCGTTCCATAATGAATGCTTATTCATAATTTTACTACGGTTTTTGAGATAAAATAGTTTAATTTGTTTTATCTTTTTCGTTAATTTAGAACTATTCTAAAAAACTTTTCATTTAAATGGCAAAAAAAGAGGTTTTTATCAATATTTATGAACAGATTACGGGTTGGAGATTTGTTTTGATTGCTTGTTTACTAATGATTGGGACTGGGGTCTTGTATTATTTCAATCAATTGGGTAAAGAAGTGGAGGAACGTGAAAAAAAATATGTCTTATTATATGCAGCAGGTATTAAGTTTTTTGTCGAAAAAAGTATCGAAAGTAGTTGCGATTATACTTTTGTACAAGAAGTATTAGAGGCAAATGAGACAGTCCCATCAATTTTGGTAGAAAATGGAAAGCCCATCAGCCATGTCAATATCGAAGAATTTGATGATTCTACCAAACATTGGACTCCGAAAGAAAAAGAACAGATATTATACACTAAAATTGCCGAAATGGCGGAAGAACATATACCAATTGAGGATAAAATTGGCAATTCTAAAGTTTCTTTGTATTATAGTAATTCTCTGTTAGCCAAACAATTAAGGTATTTTCCCTATGTACTTTTGGGGATATTTATGGTATTTGGGTCTTTGGCGTATATTGCCTATAATTCGTCGAGAAAAGCAGAAGAAAATCGTGTTTGGGTCGGGCTTGCAAAAGAAACTGCCCATCAGCTCGGTACCCCAATTTCTGCTCTTATGGCGTGGATAGAAGTATTACGGTCGTATCCTGAGTTTGATGCAAGTATGGCAGATGAGATGGAAAAAGATGTAAAACGCTTGGAAACTATCACCACGAGATTTTCGAATATTGGCTCTATTCCTCACATGAATGAAGAAAAAATTGCCCCTTTGGTAGAAAATACGCTGATGTATCTGGAAAAAAGAATTTCTACAAAAGTAAAAGTACATTTTAAAAATACTCTAGAAGATACTAATACTTCTGTTAGGCTTAATCGTCATTTGATTGAGTGGGTTATCGAAAATTTATGTAAAAATGCGGTAGATGCTATGGGTGGAGTCGGCGAATTATATGTGTCGATTCTACCACTTTCGAAATCTGGTCTGGCGATAGATGTTAGAGATACCGGAAAAGGTATCTCTAAATCTAACTTGAGGAAGGTGTTTAAGCCAGGTTTCAGTACAAAAAAACGAGGTTGGGGTCTAGGATTGACTTTGGCAAAAAGAATTATCGAAAATTATCACGACGGCAAGCTGTTTGTAAAAGAAACACAACTCGACAAAGGAACAACTTTCAGGATAATTCTTCATCAATGCTAGTAGTTTATTTTTTCTTGGTATCAAGCCCGTAGTTTTTTAAAATACTGCGGGCCAATGCAACTTTATGGACTTCATCTGCTCCATCGTAAATACGGGCAGCTCTCTCGTGCGAGTACCAATAGGATAATAAAATGTCGCTGGTCATACCCAAAGCACCGTGTGTTTGGATAGCTCTATCGATGACACGTAACATCATATTTGCCGTAAAAAATTTAATCATCGAAATTTCATCCCGAACTGAAGCAGCTCCTTGCTCGTCGATATTTTTAGCAGTACGAAGCACTAAAAGTCGTGCTGCATCAATTTCTGCTCTGCTTTCTGCAATAAACCCTTGGATAAATTGCATTTCACCAAGAAATACATTTTCTGCCATTTCTCTTGAAGCGGCGTATCGACACATTAAATCAAAACTACGCTCGGCAATACCAATAAAACGCATACAATGATGGATACGACCAGGCCCTAATCGCTCTTGTGCCAACAAAAAACCGCTCCCTTCTGTACCTATAAGATTACTTTGAGGAACTCTTACGTTTTCATAGATTACCTCTGCGTGGCTCGCCCAACTATCGCCAGCATGTCCCATAACAGGAATATTTCTTACGAATTTATAGCCAGGTGTATCCAATGGAACTAGAATTTGACTTGCCCTTTTGTGCGGAGCAGCTTCGGGATTTGTAATTGCCATAACTACTGCAAAAGCGGCTCCATCTGCCGACGAAGTAAACCATTTATGCCCGTTGATGATATAATCATCACCATCTTTAACCGCCGTAGTTCCCATTCGGGTGGGGTTTGAACCAGCAAATTCAGGCTCTGTCATCGAAAAACAACTTCTGATAGTGCCATCCATCAATGGTTTTAAGTATTTGTCTTTCAAATGTTTGGGAGCATATTTATGCATTAATTCGGTATTGCCAATGTCTGGAGCTTGTGTATTAAAAACATAATGACCAAATGGAGAGTGTGCTAAAATCTCACTTATTTGCCCAAATTCACATAGACTTAAGCCCAATCCACCTTCAGATTCTGGTAAATGTAATCCCCATAAACCATATTTTTTAACCAACTCCCTTTTATTTTTTAAGATTGGCTCGATAATTGAGAAATCATTACTCAAAAATTCCGTAGTTTCAAGTGGATATAATTCATTTTGAACGAACTCTTTGATTTTAGGAACAATTGATTTTAGTTTTTCGGTGATGAACAGATTTTCCATTCGATATTTGGTTTATGTTGATTTTTGAAGAATATTTTGAATATTTTTTGTAAATACTGCCTTAAAGTTAATTTTTCTTGTCGGACTGAACAATATTTTACACGAATTCTTAGAAATATAGTAATATTTGCTGACATTTGTAATGTCAATGGACGTTTTGAATTGATTTTTATCCCTATAGGCAACTCTCAAATGTTTCGATATCTTTTTTGCATGTTTATCTTTTTCTATGGTATCAGAGCAATAGCGGCAGATTCTTTATTGATTGTTCGGGAAGTAAATATAAGTGGAAATATTCGCACAAAAGAGGCTATTATTCTTCGTGAAATGTCGTTGAAATCCGGACAAAAAATAGAAGCTGCATTACTATCCTCCGAGCTAGAACTCAATAAGAAAAGAATTCTGAATTTGCACTTATTTGTAACGGTGTCGGTAAGAGCAGAAAATATAGGAAATCAGACAATTGATGTTTATGTTGAATTAAAAGAGAGAATTTATTTGATTGCTCTACCAGTATTTTATTTGGCAGATAGGAATTTTAATGAGTGGTGGTACGATCGAAACCATGATTTCCGAAGAACAATTTATGGTTTATATGCTAGCTACTCCAATGTGACGGGAAATAATGATAAAATTAAGGTTAGGGCGGAGTTTGGGTTTATCCCTAATTTTGAAATTGCTTATAGTAGTCCGTATTTAGATAAAAAATTAACAACTACGCTAACGCTTGGGGCATATTATGGTATAAACAAAACATTGGCATATAGAACGTGGGAGGATAAATTTCAGTTCTTTTCGAGTGATAAGGCACAAAGAGAAAAAATGTATTTTTATGGCTCTTTGATGAGAAGAAAAGGCTTTTATCAAACACAATCTTTGGATTTGTTGTATAATGATACCAAAATCAATGATACTATTGCACGTTTAAATCCAAATTATTTTTTGGAAGGAAAGGTTAGTCAAAAATATTGGACAATAAATTATTCTTATGTGTTGGACAGACGAGATCAAAGGCAGTATGCTTTGAAAGGGTATCGTTTTTTAGGACAAGTAACCCAATTAGGTTTGCCTGGAGATGATATCAATCAGGCGATGGTACAAGGAGCATGGAGTCACTATTTTCATATTTTTCATAAATTTTATGGAAATTATACGCTTAGAGGAAAATATTCCTCGCCCTCTGTACAACCGTTTTTTCAAACCCAAGGTCTTGGGTATCGGAATGATTTGGTTAGAGGTTATGAATTATATGTTATAGACGGACAACACTTTGGACTGACAAAAACAAACTTGAAGTACCAATTATTTGATAAAATATTTGATTTGAGTCGCTTTATCAAAGTAAAAAAAGTAAGTACATTTCCGTTGGCAGTTTACATCAATTCTTTTGTAGATGTAGGGTATGTTAAAAATAAATTTGCATCTAATAATAATTCGGCTTTGGCGAATAATTGGTTAGTGGGTACAGGATTAGGTTTGGATTTTGTAACATGGTATAATTTCGTCGGACGAATCAATTATTCGTTTAATAAATTGGGAGAACATAAATTGTTTTTCAACTTTGCAAGAGAGTTTTAGTATCAACAATCAATTGAATTTTATCTTTTTATTTATATTTTTTATCATGAAAATACATATATTTGTTTTTATTTTATTAGTGGAAGCTTGTAGTAACCCCCAAAATTCAGAAACCGTGAATGTCAATACCTCACCTGCCATGACAGATGTTTCCTCAGTCAGTAATACCGAAAAGTTACTTACCAAAATAATGGGAAAAGATGGCTTGGTTAGAGGTGTGCAATTTGGTGATGATATTGCTGAAGTAAAAAAGAAAGAAGGTTCTGCTGCATTTGAGGAAGATGATAAACATATCGGATTTTCGTTTGATACAGAAAATCTGGAAACAGTAGATATTATTTACCAAAAAGATAAAAATAATCGGGTAAAAGGTATCGAACTAAGTATCTATATGAACACAAATACCTCTAACGATAGTTTGAAAAGTGCTATGTCTGCCTATTTTACCAATAAATTTGGTAATCCTTTGCCAAAATCAGATAATCTAGCATGGGGTCTTAAACCTGCTGGTAAAGTAAGTATCAAGGTTGTTCAAAATAAATTAGATAGAGGTCTTGAGGTTAAATTCACGAAAGACTCTGATATTCAATAAGAAATATTATCCTTTTTACGTGAGTAGATTTTTCTGCTCACGTATTTTCAAAGTCCACTACTTTTGATGTCTTCTTTCTTCCCAAAGTCATTAAAATAACTCCTACAAGAATAATTCCTGAGGCAAAAATTGTACGAGAGGATAATTTTTCATCTAAAAAAATCCATCCTAAAAATAAAGCAACAATGGGATTCACGTACGCATAAGTTGCTGTTAGTTGAGGTGGGGCATTATTGATGAGCCAAACGTAAGCAGTATAGCCTACATAAGAGCCAATAATAATAAGATATGCCAAAGCAAGATAGGTTTGAGATGGCATATTTTGAAGAGCCTTTATTTGATTATCTTCAAAAATAAAGCTCATAATCATCGAAAAACATCCACCCACAAACATCTGAATGGCTGTGGAAACCAAAGATTTCGGTAATTCTAAATAAGGGGATTTAAGAGAGCCAAATGCCCATGCAATGGAGCCTATAAACACAATGAATGCCGGATAAAGACTAATTTCTCTGTTTTCTAAATTTTTCCCAGGATTAAGTAAATAAATCATGCCGACTAAGCCAAGACTCAAGCCGATAAGACTAATGATGCCAGGTTTTTGATGACTAAAGAATAAAATATCCAATAAAATCATCCAGACAGGCAACATTGCTGCTAAAAGAGCTACCAGACCTGAAGGTAAAAATTGCAAAGAGAATGCAATGGCACAATTGCCGATACCACTGAGCAATAATCCTATAAAAGCGGCATTACGGGTTTGTTTCATAGAAGGGATTTTTTTGTTTTTTATCAAAATAAAAATTGATAAAAATAATCCACCTGCAAAGAAACGTAATCCAGCAACAAACATGGGAGGAAGAGACTGTATGGCAAATTTTACTCCTAAAAAAGTAGATCCCCATACGATATAAACCAAGCCCAAGGCAACTAATAATTTGGCTTTATCTGACATTTTAATCTTTTTCAAAGTTTTAAGAGCATTTCGGACAAATACCTTGTACCAACATATTTACCTCCGAACGCTTATATCCTTCAGGCAAATGGATTGCCGGAATATGCACCGATTCAATGCAAGTAGTGGTATTACACGTATTGCACTTGAAATGCACATGGTCGTGGTGATGATTTTCATGACTACATTCGCTTACTTTACACAAAGCGTATTTCGTACCGCCCTCATCATCAAGGACTTTGTGGATGATTCCTTTTTCGACGAATGTTTTTAGTGTACGATAGATGGTTACTCTATCAAATTTTTGACCAAAAAATTCTTCCAAATACCCTTGTGATAAGGCATATCCACAATTCTGAAACACTTGTAAAATATCTGCACGGCATCCTGTATGTCGAAGGTCAAATTCCTTGAGAGTCAGTTTGGAAGAATTCATCAATTACAATTATTATTCATTCGACAAATTTACATGATTGAATTGTAAATTAACCAAATTGGCGTAAATTCCTTCAGTTTTTTGTATCAATTCTTCATGATTTCCTTTTTCCACGATTTCACCATCTTTTAGTACATAGATATTGTCCACATTACGAATAGTTGCCAAGCGATGGGCAATGATGATTGTGGTTCGGTTTTTCATGAGTTCATCCAGGGCGGCTTGCACCAATTGCTCTGATTCTGAATCTAATGCACTAGTCGCTTCGTCAAGAATAAGAATAGAAGGGTCTTTCAAAATTGCCCGTGCAATGGCGACCCGTTGCTTTTGTCCACCAGACAATTTGACTCCTCTTTCTCCAACTATTGTTTCAAATTTATCAGGAAACGACTCAATAAAATCAAAAGCATTTGCCTTTTTAGCCGCCTCGATAATTTCTAAAGAAGAAGCATTAGGTTTGCCGTAAGCAATATTTTCGTAAATGGTTCCACCGAAAAGCATTACTTCTTGCGGTACAATTGCAATATTACTTCTTAGTTGAGAAATATCTTGGTTTGCAATAGTATGCCCATCAATCAAAATTTCACCTCGGTCGGGGGCATATAAATTCATTAATAATTGTACAATAGTTGATTTACCCGCACCACTTTGTCCGACTAAAGCAATTTTTTCTCCAGAATTAATGGAGAGAGAAATATCTCTCAAAACATCGATATCTTTACGTGAGGGATAAGCAAAGCCAATATTCTGAAATTGGATATTTCCTTTGATTTTCAATGGAATAAAAGGGCGACTAACATCTACTTCTGATTCTTCATCTATAATCTGTAATATTCTTTCCGACGAACCCAAAGTTCGCTGGATTTGTGCATACATATCTCCCAATCCTCCTACAGAACCTCCGATAAACCCTGTATAAAGTATAAATGTGAATAAATCTTTAAAAGCTAATTCTCCCGAAATAACAAGATTTCCACCATACCAAACCACACCAACTACCCCTCCGAAAAGTACTAGTATGATAAATGAAATAAATCCTCCTCGAAAAGTTGCTGCCTTAAGGGCGTAATTGACAACCTTTTGGATGGAACTATCGTAGCGATTTACTTCTAATCGTTCGTTGGTGAAAGCCTTAACAACATTGATAGACTGCAATGTTTCTTCTACAATAATATTTGTTTGAGCCAATTCATCTTGTACTTTTTTCGAGTTTTTACGAATAAATTTGCCAAAAACCATGGCAGCCACAACTAACAAAGGAAAAGTAGAAAGCATGAATAGGGTTAGCTTCCCTGAAATAACAAAAATTAATATTACACCGCCGACTAAGGTGAATATTTGGCGAAACATCTCTGCAAGCGTGATAGATAGTACATCTTGTAGCTGACCAACATCAGACGTGATACGACTCATTAGCTCCCCAACTCTGCTTTTTTCAAAAAAAGAAATAGGCAAAGTGATAATTTTAGTATATAAATCCTTTCGTAAATCACGCATCGATTTTTCAGATACCTGAGTGAAAGTATAAACTCTGAAAAATGAAAAAATTGCTTGTAACAACAAGGCAATGACAAAAATGATAGTAATTTCGTTGAGCGTGAAATTTTCTGAACGAGAAAATAATTTTTGCATGGCATTGCTACTCATACCGTTTCCCATATTCATCAAATTAGTATCTGTTGCCTGCCCTGGAGCAACAATCGCCCCAACCATTTGCCCCATTAATAATGGAACAGACATTGATGTAATTTGAGATAAAATCAGAAAAATAAAGCCTATTGCAAAAGTCCACTTGTACGGCAAGCTGTATCTGAAAATCTTCAACGCTTTTCCAAAACCTTCTTTAGTTACTTTCTTTTTATCTGCCTCCGGTACTTCAGCTCCGAATTTACTGCTTCTATTTGCTGCCATGTTTTATATTCTAAAGAAATGATACTATTTAATCTTCTGTTTGCCCCCGATATTTTGACTTTTCGAAAATATCACGAGCATTGGTGTTACTCATTAAATTTACTAACGAAATTGATGGGTTTTCGGTTCGGTATCTTGTGATGATTCGCCAACCAAGCCATTGCCCGATTCTTCCAGGGCAATCATTTCCTATCTCAAATACTTTGGGTCTGTCGCCTAAATATTTTTCTTTAATTCTTTCGTTTGTTTCAAATAATAGCTTTTTATCTAAAAAATATGCCCATACCAAATCTTGAGAATGCCAAGTTTTGACTAAATTAGAATCAGGATAAGCAATTACTAATGAATCTGCAACCCCGGGCAACATTGTTCGGGTAAATTCAAAGCTTTTACCATAATAAAGCATATCTGCCAACATACTATGGTCGTTGGGGTCAATTTTATTATATTTTTTTGATAAAATTGTTAAAATAGACGGTACAATATAAGGTTTATCGAAACGTTGAAGCAAATAATCCGAATATTGAGGTCGATATTTAGCTTTAGGTCCTAAAAAGGTTTCAAGCGGAATTATTATCATATTGTCAGACACTACCAACTCCAAATCTAAAGCAGAAAAGGTAGTGATGATTTGAGGTGCTTTAAAATCTGGATAATAAAATTTAATATGTTTGAAAGCAGTAGTCAGTTGCTCTTTCAAGTCATTGAGGTCGCCAAATGATTGAATTGTTTCATCATAAAACTCCCTTGTGAACTGATTATTGGCAATCAAATGCAAACGATTGATAAGGGCTGTATCTTGGTATGATGTTTGATAATAAAGATTTACAAACTTTTCATTTTTTTTAAGAAAAGCCGCAATATCGTTTTTGCTACGTAATTGCATCATTTCCTTATCAAACCTTTGGATGTCGATTTGAATATCAATTCCAGAGATATCGACATCAGAAGAATCTTTATCAGATTGGCAAGAAGTAAGGATAGTAAAAAAAGATAGAAATAAAATTAAGATGTTTTTCATGAAAAAGTTTTTAGTTCAAACTTAAACGCACAAAATTAAAAAATATTTATGCCAAAAATTAGAGAATATGTACTTACTTTACAGAATTAAATAAGTTTAATCAACTTGATGAGGTGTCTAAAATTGAAAAAACTAAATATTTGAAGTAAAAAAGTAGCTTTTTTGTGTAAAATACCCCCGAAATTCAATGAAATTGAACGTTTTTCAAAAAAAAATTACCAACAATTTGTATTTCCTTGATATTCTATATGAATCTGCTTATTTTTGCACCTCAATTTTTTAAAATTTTTTATTGCAATAAATTAGTACCCAAAGTCCAGTAATAAATAAAAAAACAAATGGCTTTAATTAACAAAATTCGTGAGCGTTCAGGAATCGCAGTTGCGGTCATCGCAATTGCCCTCATTTTATTCATTGTCGGAGGTGATTTAATCGGTGGAAGAGGTAAGGGAGGTGGCCTGTTCAATAGTGACGACAATAAAATCGGAGAAATTGCAGGAACTGCTATTGATTACCAAGCTTT
>JACCEC011542946.1_pt1 | contig 32721 bp, 32 predicted proteins | sample 7450121 | NCBI WGS metagenome assembly JACCEC01 (sample SAMN15323455, study PRJNA562643) | freshwater metagenome | isolation source: river surface water | place: USA:Blue River Watershed | collected 2017-08-18 | reverse complement strand
CTGTGTTCTCGAAGGTCCGTAATGACTAGCGGAATGGAAAGAATCGCAATGTATGTTATGGGAATAAGAATGATTAGATCAGCCACTTACCCAAACTAGGCAATCTCTAGCCGGCTGAGTTTTTGTTATCCCCAGCTAGTCCAGTAGATCGGTCACCAGGGCGGCGATGTCGCTTCGTTCACTGCGGGTGAGAGTGATGTGAGCAAACAGCTGCTGGCCCTTCAAGGTCTCAACCACTGACGCAACTCCGTCGTGTCGTCCAACACGAAGATTGTCGCGCTGAGCAACATCGTGGGTTAGAACAACTCGAGACTTCTGACCAATCCTGGAGAGCATCGTTAACAGCACATTTCTTTCCAGCGACTGGGCCTCATCCACAATGACAAAGGAATCGTGGAGTGAGCGTCCTCGAATGTGAGTCAGTGGAAGAATTTCTAGAATTCCCCTGTTCACGACCTCATCAATCACTTCTTTCGAAACCAAGGCTCCCAAAGTGTCGAATACTGCTTGGGCCCAGGGGTTCATCTTTTCACCCTCTGTGCCAGGAAGATATCCAAGCTCCTGACCACCCACTGCGTAGAGAGGTCTAAAAACCATGATGCGCTTGTGCTGTCTGCGCTCTAGGACTGCCTCCAGCCCTGCGCACAAAGCCAGTGCGCTCTTTCCTGTTCCAGCTCTACCGCCGAGTGAAACAATGCCTATCTCTGGATCGAGCAGCAAATCAATTGCTAAGCGCTGCTCTGCACTTCTTCCATGAACACCGAAGATCTCTCTGTCACCGCGTACAAGCTTTACGGTGCCGTGCTGTGAGACGCGACCGAGTGCACTTCCGCGCTCAGAGTGAATAATCAGTCCCGTGTTAGTTGGCAATGCTTTTGCATCAGAGTGGGAGATTTCCTCTTGGTCGTACAGGTTTGCCATCTCGTTAGCAGAAAGGTGGAGGTCGGCCACTCCACTCCACTCGTCAGTGGCCAACTCGTGGAGATACTCTTCTGCGCGCAGTCCGATTGCCGAGGCCTTAACCCGCATGGGGAGGTCTTTAGAAACGACAGTGACATCAAAACCTTCGTTGTTCAGATTTGCTGCTACCGCCAAGATTCGAGAGTCGTTGTCGCCAAGCTGAAAACCGGTGGGAAGGATTGTTGGGTCAATGTGATTCAGTTCAACCCGAAGAGTTCCGCCGTCCCCTACCTCCACTGGAAAATCAAGACGCTCGTGTTCTTGTCTGAGCTGGTCTAGATATCTCAGTGCCTTACGAGCAAAGTAGCCAATTTCAAGATCATTACGCTTTTTCTCAAGCTCATTGATAACCACAATTGGGAGAACCACTTCGTGCTCAGCAAATCTGAACAGGGCTTTTGGATCGGATAGCAGGACCGAGGTATCGAGAACGAAGGTGCGGACGGTAGTTTCTACTCGTCTTTTGGCCGCTGACTCGCTCACCTCCTGAACCGCTTGCTTCTTTGAATTCGGTTTTGACTTAGGGGTAGAGCCTGCCACCTTCGCTCCTGCCTTGTTTAGCTTTTGCTCAATCTACGCCTGAGGTTTAAGGTTGCTCGACATAAACACGCCGATAAATTGGCTGTTCATGGCCTCGTAATCTGGGCAGAACTTCAGCTTCCTCCCCTACGCTTACCGCATGTCCGAAGAATCCGTACTCCCACTTTCCGAGCTTGGCAAAGCTCCGGATGAGGCAAAGCCCAGTTGGCGAGGATGGATCCACGCGGGAGTCCTACCGTTTGTCGTTGTCGGTGGCATCATCCTGCTGATCGTGGCTGAAGGTTGGATGGCCAAAACTGCAGCCGCAATATATTTTGGCAGCTCGGTTTTACTGTTTGGTAATTCAGCTCTCTACCATCGCTTCAATTGGAGACCTCTAGTGAAGCGGATACTGAAGCGAATTGATCACGCAAACATATTTCTACTGATTGCGGGTACCTACACGCCCATGGCTTTTTCGGCTCTTACTGCAGATAAGGGAACTGTGCTGTTGGTCACTGTTTGGATTGTTGCGCTAATTGGAATATTCTTCAGAGTTTTTTGGATTGGGGCTCCCAGATGGCTCTATGTTCCTATCTATTTGGCGATGGGTTGGCTGGCCGTTTTCTACGTAGTTGATCTCTGGAATGCGAACTGGGTGATGATGCTACTGATTGCCATCGGTGGTCTTTGCTACACCCTGGGAGCAATCTTCTATGGGGCTAAGTGGCCAAAGAGAAATGCCAAACACTTTGGCTTCCACGAGTACTTCCACGCACTTACCGTGGCTGCCTTTTTCTGTCACTGGACTGCTGCCCTTCTGATCAGCATCAGTCCTATTGCCGGTTCTATCTCTGCGGCTTAGCTGGAGGCTCTGGTCGAGAGGGCTTCTCGCCAGGGCTCGAGAGCTCTTCTTGGGCGAGTTTCTCTCTAATCTCCTCCCGGTATTTCGTTCTCCTAATCCTTCGATTCATGTCGAAAAAGAGAAAGACCGCTCCCACCGCCACCGCAAAGGTGATTATGAAGCCGATTGTCCCTGGCGAGTTGTAGGTGTCGTCGGCAACTGGGGTTGGCATCTGAGCCCAGAAATTTAAATCCAGCAGTATGTTCACACCTCAAGTATTCCACCTATGACATAACCTTTTGACGTGAGCGACAAAACTGACGACCTATTGGCACGAAGATACGGTGCCAAGCCCGTCAACGCTCTGAAGTTCCAAATCTTTGCGATCCTTGCAATCATTGCCACTGCGGCTGGAGCCGTTTGGCTTGGCCTAGCCAACTGGTCACCAATTCAGGCAACAACCTCCAGCTTCGATGTAGAAAGCCCGTGGCAGACCAAGGTGGAATTTGAGCTGCAAATGCCTCCAGGTGAGGTTGCACTCTGCCGCTTCGAGGCCCTAAATAATGCATTCTTTGTCGTTGGCTATGTCGAGCAGTCTTTTGGGCCTTTTGAACAGCTGATCACCAATCATGCAATCTCTATCAATACATTTGAAGAGGCTGTGACAGGGCTGGTTGACAGCTGCTCACTGCGATAAGCTTGCCTCTGGCTCGCTAAGCGAGCTTTTTCAATTCCCGAGAGTAAAACATGTCCGACAGTATTCTTTTGACCCAAGAGGCATACGACCGCCTAAAGGGAGAGCTTGAGCAACTGATTTTGGTTGAGCGCCATGAGATTGCCAAGCGCATTCAAGAAGCTCGAGAAGAGGGAGACCTCAAGGAAAATGGCGGCTACCACGCAGCCAAAGAAGAGCAGGGCAAGATTGAGGCCAGAATCAACCGACTCGAGGAAATGCTTGCCAATGCAACCATCGGCGAAGCTGACTCCAGGGATGGAATTGTGAAGCAGGGACTGATGATCCACTGCAAGCTGAATGGCAAAGAAAATGAATTCTTTCTTGGCAGCCACGAAATCTTTGAGGGAACCAAGTATGAAACTGCGATGGAAGAAGGTGACTTCTCCGTCTACAGCCCAGATTCCCCAATTGGGCAAGCAATTCTGGGAAAGAAGATTGGCGAGAAGGTCAGCTACTCAGCCCCAAATGGCAAAGAGATTTCGGTCGAAATCACCGGACTAAAAAACTTTGTCTTTAGTCACTAAGTAGCTTGGGATTAAGTCCCGCCTTGCGCAAAGATTCCAAAACTTCGTCTCTGTGATCTTTGCCCCTGGTTTCAACGCTCAGATCAAGTTCAACTTCGCTAATTTGAAGACCGCTGCCGTGACGAGTGTGAAGCACCTCCACGACGTTTGCGTGTGCATCAGCAACCGCCTGCGCGGTCCTAACTAGCTGTCCGGGTCTATCCGGGAGCATCACCGCAATGTTGGTGTAGCGATCTGATGCTGCGAGCCCATGCCTGATGACCCTCTGCAGGAGCAATGGGTCAATGTTTCCGCCCGATAGCACCACAGCCGTCTTACCCTTGAGCTTTAGTTTCTTTGCCAATATCGCGGCAACACCAACCGAGCCTCCAGCCTCAACGACCAGTTTGCTTCTCTCGAGTACTCCCAGCATTCCCTTGGCTATCTCGTCCTCTGTGACAGTCACTACCTTGTCGACAAACTTGGCCACGATTTCAAATGGAACTTTGCCTGGTTTAGCAACGGCAATTCCATCGGCAATTGTCGGATAGGTCTTGACCTCTACTGGTTTGCCAGCTTTCAAAGACGCTGGATAGGCGGCAGCTAGTTCAGCTTGAATTGCAAAGACTTTAACTTTTCGACCAAGCTGCGCAGCCTTTAGTTTTGCTGCGAGTGCAACTCCCGCGGTTAGGCCGCCTCCACCAAGGCAAACGATGATGTTGTCCACATCAGGCAATTGTTCAAAGATTTCAAGTGCAACAGTCCCTTGGCCTCGAATTATGTCGAGGTGATCGAAAGGGGGAACATAAACTGCGCCAGTTTTCTGGGCAAAGGCTTTGGCAGCAGAATTTGTCTCGTCAAAAATTGCACCCTCTAGAACGACGTTTGCCCCATAGCCGACCGTTGCCTGATATTTAGGTAGTGATGCACCGACAGGCATGAATATGGTGGCTTTGATGCCCAGTAGCTGCGCGGCAAGTGCTACACCCTGGGCGTGGTTACCAGCAGATGCGGCGACCACTCCGCGCTTTTTCTCCTCCGGAGTGAGCTGTGAAATTAGGTTGTATGCGCCTCGAACCTTATAGGCACCTGTCCTCTGCAAGTTCTCGCACTTGAAGAAAACCTTTTGACCTGTGAAAGCGCTAAGCCAGTGGCTTTCGATCAGTGGAGTCTTTGAAACCACACTGGCAACACGGGCAGCAGCTTGTTCGAATTCCTGCAGAGTAGGGAATTTCTGCTGAGCCATAGCAAACCTTCAATCAAAGAATGAGAGAAAGTCTAGCGACTAGAAGCCCCTTGATATTTCTGAAAGTCGCTTGATTCGAGCGGGAATTGGGGGGTGGGTGGAAAAAAGACGCTCCACCATTCCAGGCTTCAGTGGATCGTTGATGTACATGTGCGCCATCGCAGTGTTGGCTCGGCGCATTGGTCGCCCATACTCGCCAAGCTTCTGCAGGGCGCTCGCCAATCCATCCGGATAGCGAGTCATCTCAACACCGGTTGCATCAGCCAAGTACTCGCGCTGGCGAGACACAGCCGCTGAAACCAGAGGACCGATAAGCCAGGCAATAATCCAGCCAATGATTCCAATGGCGATAAGGAAAATCGCCAGCTGTCCGTGGTCTCTGCTTCTCGCTCCAGAGCCAAACCAGGCCATGCGAATGGCCATGTCTGCCAAAATTCCGATTGCGGACACGAGTCCGAAAACAATTGTCGAAACTCTGATGTCGTAGTTTTTGACGTGCCCAAGCTCGTGGGCCATAACTCCCTGGAGCTCATTGTCATCCATAATTTCGAGCAAGCCGGTGGTTGCGGCAACTACCGCAGTCTTGGGATTTCTCCCGGTTGCGAAAGCATTAGGTGCTGGATCGTTGATTATGTAGACCTTGGGCATCGGTAGCCCCTCGGTGATCGAGAGGTTTTCGACGATGTTCCAAAGTCTTGGATTGTCTTTCTTCTCAATCTGATGCGCCCCACTCATTGCAATTGCAATCGATGAAGACGCGTAGTACTGGAAAATCGTGTAGCCCAAAACGAATAGCACGATAAAAATCGCGCTAGATCCATTACCCGTTGCCTGTCCCCACCAGAGTGCGAGGGCAGTCAGTAGTCCAACAAAAAGGCCAATAATTAAAACAGTGTTGCGTTTATTGGCAGCAATTGCTCGATACATGCCTAGAACTTCACCTGCGGAGGCTCTTGAATTGCAGCTGGGTTCTCAACCTCGAAGAATTCACGGTTCGTAAATCCAAGTCTCTTCGCAAAAACATTGTTAGGGAACTGCTGAATCTTGGTGTTTAGCTCAGTGACTCCCCCGTTGTAAAAACGTCTGGAAGCCATAATCTTGTCTTCGGTGTTTGTTAGCTCGCGCTGCAGTTCCAAGAAGTTAGTCGATGCAACAAGCTGAGGGTAAGCCTCGGAAACCGCAAACAAGCTCTTCAGTGCTCCCTGCAGCATGTTCTCCGCCACAGCGGCTTCCGCTGGGTGCTCGAGTGCATTAGGAGAAACCGTTGCTGCTCGAGCCTTTGTTACATTCTCGAAGACTTCACGCTCGTGCGAAGCGTATCCTCGCACGGTCTCAATAAGATTTGGGATCAGGTCCGCTCGACGCTTGAGCTGGACAGTTATATCGCTCCAGGCTTCATCAACGCGAACCTTCAGTGCAACGAGGGCGTTGTAGGTGACCCAAAGATAAATACCGACAAGGGCGGCAATTCCCAGTAACACCAGGAAAATTTCCATTTTGCTCCTTCAGAAAGCTCTCATCAGACTATTTGAGTTTGCTGAGGCTTTGCTGAAATGTTTGCACCCTTTGGTGCCCCGAGTGGGACTCGAACCCACACTGTGACGATTTTAAGTCGTCTGCCTCTGCCATTGGGCTATCGGGGCAATAAATAAGGCCCAGCACTGCTGGGCCCAATCTAACTGGTTACTTGCCAGGTTTGGTTGCCCAGGTTTCAAAGAATAATCGTGGGGACTTTAGGCCCTCGATGCTCACCAAGTCTCGTCCCAGAATGAAGTTCAATACCCAGCCGGAAATAACCCTTATCTTGCGCTCCCAGGTCGGCATAGCCAAGCCGTGGTAGCCGCGGTGAGCAAGCCATGGGAAGAAGCCGATCATTCCAAATTTTCCAACTTTGATTGCCCCAATCCCGATGCCAAGACCCGCAACCGCACCAATGGTCTTCCAGCGGTACTCGCGAATTTCTTCTCCTCGAATTGAAGACACTACGTTTTTAGCAAGAAGCTTTGCCTGGCGAACCGCATGCTGAGCATTCGGAACACAGTAGCCACCAACACCCATACCAGTCAGATCTGGAACTGCTGAAACATCTCCAGCGGTCCAGGCGCCTTTGAACGGCTTGTCCCCATCAACAATCTGCAACTTAGCATTCGCGGTTATGCGAAGTCTTCCGTCTAGAGGGAAGTCGCAGTGCTTTGCAACTGGTGCTGCCGCCACACCCGCTGTCCAAATCAAGATATCGGTTTCGAGCTTGTCGCCATTGGAAAGCTTCACAACACCATCGACTGCAGAAACCACCTGAGTATTCAGGTGAATGTAGCCGGCTCGCGCGTTTAGGTTTTCAACAACCTGCTTTGCTGTCTTCTCAGAAACCTCTGGCATTATTCGTCCCATAGCTTCAATCAAATGGAATCGAACTTCATCAAAGTCAATTTCTGGATAGTAGCGAAGCAGTGCTGTTGCTGTGCTACGCAATTCCGCAAACGCCTCGATACCGGCAAAGCCTCCGCCGACAACAACCAGAGTCAGAAGCCTCTTTCTTAGTGGGCTTGACTTAGGAAGTGCGGCTGCTCTCTCGAAATTTCCAAAGAGTCTGTTTCTAACTTCTACAGCTTCTTCGATGTTCTTCATTCCAATTGCGTTTTCTGCAATTCCATCGATCGGGAAAGTCTTGGTGACTGCACCAGCGGTCATAATCACCTGGTCATAGGAAATGGTGATCTGCTTTCCGCCCTCGACCTCAACGGTGGCCTTTTTGTCCTTGTGGCTTACCTTGGTCATTCGACCGCTAACCAGCTTGGTTTTTCTCAGGTGCTGGCGGTGAGAGACAATCACGTGCCTAGGCTCAATGGAACCAGCGGCTACCTCGGGAAGAAATGGCTGATAGGTCATGTATGGCAGAGGGTCAACCAGGGTGACTTCCGCTTCGTTTGGACGAAGCAGCTTCTCCAACTTCCAGGCGGCATAGAAGCCTGCATAACCACCGCCAATGATCAGAATTCGCTGAGGTTTGGGTGGGTTTACAACTTGCTCGAGTATTGCTTTAGGCGTCTTTGACTTAGTGGTCGCGACCGTCATGAGAATCTAAATTACCTTCTGGTTTTCTTTCCATCCCGCCCAAATCGATTGCGCAAGCCAATTGAGAGCAACAGAGCCAGGGGAACTACCAACAGATAGAGTAGCGGATTCGACCAAGGGTCTGCCCCAGGCTCAACCGCTGAGGGTTGATTTTCTGAGGCTATCGGGCCACTCTGCGGGGGAATAAGCAGCTCGGCCTGATCCACGGGTGCTGAGGGACGATAAAGCTCAATCCAGCTGGCTAGGGACCCAAGTGGATTCTCGATTGAACTCAATCTGGAGCTCACCGCTGATGAAGGCGAGATTAAACCGTAACCAAAATCCTTGTCGTAACCTTTTTCACCAAGGTCTTTAGCTGTGGAAATCAAACGCTCAATTAGATCGCTACTACTTGCACTTGGATCCGCTTCAATCATTAGCGCCAGAAGCCCCGAGACAATCGGTGCTGCTGCTGATGAGCCTGACCACTTTTTAGCATCCTGATTTGGATAAGAGCCGACCATATCTATTCCAGCAGCAGCAACGCTAATTCCAATTCCTTCAGCTCCCGAAACTGCTGAGGCATTACCTTCGCGATCAACGGCCGTAACAGAGATAACTCCTGGAATAGTTGCGGGAGCCGTTGGCGAACTCACACCGTCGAGTTTGTTTCCACTGGCTGCGACAATGACGACGTCTTTTTCCATGGCGTAGAGAAATGCTTCGTCCCAGCTGGCGGGCCAATTCCTAGAGGCTCTTGAAACTGAGAGATTTATGACATCAGCACCCTGATCGGCCGCCCACCTGACAGCCTGGGCAATTTGTCGATCTGTGTCTGCGCCTTCTAAACCCAGGCCAACTGATATAGAAAGTAGCTTTGCGTTAGGAGCGATGCCGATTACACCTCCAGTGATTCGGCCCTGGCCGGCAATCAAAGATGCAACCATGGTTGCGTGAAAGCCACTGGGTCCCACCGGACTAGTTCCACCCGGTGTCCCAGCACCCGAAAAATCTGCTCCCCCGATTACCACCCCGGCAAGGTCTGGGTGACTTGCATCAATGCCTGTGTCAATCACGGCAATCACAACACCTTCGCCGCTTAAATTTCTCACCGCTTCAAAATCCTCGAGCCACCAGTGATCAGCCTCAGAAACAGAACTAAGAATGAGTGGGACTAGTAGAAAACTGGCTAAACGCATCGGCAAACCTCGCGTGACCAACTGAGTTTTTCTAAGGCAAGATCGCCAATCGGATTTGCACCCTTACCTTTAGCAAGCGAATGAGCCACCAGTGCATGAAGACACTTAACCCGTGTGGGCATTCCCCCCGCTGATATTCCTTGCGTCTCCTCCACAACTTCCATCTGTTCTCGCTCGGCTAGATAGTTCGCATGCGCAAGTTGGTAGCCCTCGGCTAGTGCTTCATCTTGGACAAGGAGCTCTTGAAGTTCAGTCATGTATCCGCCAGCCTCAAGAGCTGAAACGGCTGCCGTTGCTGATTTCTGAGTTAGGTAAAACATTGTGGGGAACGGTGTGCCATCGCCTAGGCGAGGAAGAGTTTTTACAACCAGTGGTCTGGAACATGCACACCGAGCAGCCACCTCAACGATGTCTCTTGCCTCGCGACCAAGTTGCCTGGAGACCTCAAGTAAGTCTTCGGGCGAAATCATTCGGTCTCTGGTTTATCCGTGGCAGCTCGAAGGAAGGACTCCAAAAGAGAATCCACCCAGTTGTCATTAGCCGCAGAAATCTCAGTGGTTATCTCATCAGCCCGGCGGCGATCCGCCAGTAGAGCTCCGACAGTTCCAGAGGTATCAGAAAAATCCATTCCCTCCGCATCCATTACCAGATATGAAACCTCTCCAGGAAGAACGTAGTAGAGACGATCTCTGGCTTGCGAGCGAATGTAAACGGGATCCTGCCAGCGGTCACGCTCTGCCTCCATTTGCTCAACCTGCTCCTGCGCCAGAGCAATACTCTGCTCCATCTCGGCAATTTGCCTGCGCTGATTTAAAAAAGCTTCGACATCTGGAGAAACCACAAACGCTCCTCCGACGACAATCAGAATCACGGTGACCCAGGTGCTGTTAAGCCGAAGAGTCTTGAGCATAAGACGACCCTGGTTAAGTGCCACCGGCACCTTGGGTTCATTTTTGCTCGAGCGTGCCATGCCTAGGAGTCTAGAAGGCAAGGATTAGGAACACTGAGATTTAGCGTGCTGCAAACCTGGGGAAGGCGTCCCGTCCCGCATACTTAGCAGCCTCTGCCAGTTCCTCTTCAATTCGCAGTAGCTGGTTGTATTTAGCTACTCGCTCGCTTCTCGCCGGTGCACCTGTCTTTATCTGTCCGGCATTCGTAGCCACGGCTAGATCCGCAATAAAGGTGTCCTCGGTCTCACCACTGCGGTGAGAGATGATGGCCTTCATTCCGTGGCGCTGAGCAAGTGCAACAGCATCCATGGTTTCGGTGAGTGTTCCAATCTGATTGACCTTCACCAAGATTGCATTTCCAGCCTTGTGATCTATGCCCTTTTGCAATCTCGCTGGGTTGGTGACATAAAGGTCGTCTCCAACGAGCTGAACCTTGGAACCTAGCTGAGCGGTGATTTCACTCCACCCAGCCCAATCATCCTCCGCTAGCGGATCTTCAATGGAAACCAGCGGGTAGTTGGCAATCAAATCGGCATAGTAGGCAATCATCTCCTGGGCAGTTCTTTCCTTACCCTCAAATGTGTATTTGCCAGTTGATTCGCTGTAGAACTCAGTGGATGCAACATCCAGTGCCAGAGCGATGTCTTTTCCAAGTTGGTACCCCGCCAGCTTGATGGCCTCAGAAATTAAATCGAGAGCAGCGCGATTAGTTGGAAGATCCGGCGCAAAGCCACCCTCGTCACCGAGCCCAGTTGCAAGATTCTTTTCCGAAAGCGATTTCTTCAGGTGGTGATAGACCTCTGTTCCCCAGCGAAGAGCATCAGAGAAAGTGTCTGCACCAAGCGGAACAATCATGAATTCCTGAATGTCGACCCCGTTATCGGCGTGAGCTCCACCGTTGATGATATTCATCAGCGGAACCGGAAGAACGTGGGCGTTAGAGCCGCCAAGATAGCGATACAGAGGAAGATCTGCTGAATCCGCAGCAGCTCTAGCACTGGCTAAAGAGACTCCCAAGATCGCATTGGCCCCAAGCTTCTTTTTGTTGTCTGTGCCATCAAGGTCAATCAGTGTTGTGTCAACCATGCGCTGGTCCGTGGCATCAACATCGGTAAGTGCGTTGTCAATTTTTTCAACCACGGCGGCAACAGCGTTGCGAACGCCTTTGCCAAGGTAGCGAGACTTATCGCCATCACGTGACTCGTGGGCCTCAAAAGCCCCGGTTGAAGCGCCAGATGGGACTGCAGCCCTACCGAAAGAATCATCGCTAAGCAGTACCTCTACCTCGATGGTTGGGTTACCCCTGGAATCTAGAATTTCGCGAGCGCCGACAGCAGAAATGAATGACAAGAGAGTTTCTCCTAGATTGATTTTGGATTTAGTGAAAACAGCACTGGCTTCAGTAAAAAGTCTAGCGGCTATGCCAGCGGACGGATTTGAGAAATTCCGCTCTCTGCAAGCTGTGCGAAGTGGGTGAAACCCTGCTGGCTGAGCTCTTCGAGTTGAGCCTTTTGGTTCTTGGCAACCTGGTCAATGCGCACATTCCAGCCCTCGGCAATCAGCTTCTCCTGAGCTGCCAGTGCTGCTGGGACATCGCCATCGATAAGCAGCACCAAAGATTTCTGGTTTGAGTAGTCAGAACCCAATAGGTCAAGGATTCTCTCGATGCCGAGTGAGATTCCCACGGCTGGAGTATCGGTGCCAGACCACTTCCCCACCATCGAGTCATACCTACCGCCACCACCGATTGAGGAATCACTATCAGGATGCTCAATTTCAAAAATGGCACCCGTGTAGTAGCCCATGCCCCGAACCAAAGTTGGATCAAATCGCAGTCGCTTTGCCTGTGGAACCTTTTGCATCCAGGAAAGCTCTGCTGGCGTTTCAGTAGCAGCTGTCTTGAGCCAGCTGGCAACCTTAGCCGCCACGTCGTCGGAATAGCTCTCAGCTATTTCCTTTGTGACTCCCTCGACCCCGATTTTGTCGAGCTTGTCAATTGCAATCAGGGCTTTGTCTTGGCTTTCGATTCCAAGACTGCCCAGCTCTCTTTTGAGAAACCTGCGATCGTTGACTCTTATCGTTGCATTCTTGATTCCAATTTGATCCAGGGCTGCAAGTGATGCGCTAAGTAGCTCTATTTCTGCAAGCTCACTCGCCTCTCCCAAGATATCGATATCGCATTGAAGAAACTGTCGATACCGACCTTTCTGAGGTCTCTCGGCTCGCCAGACTGGCCCAATCTGAATTGCCTTCAGCACCCTGGGGAGCTTGGAGTGGTTAGAGGCGAAGTAGCGAGTAAGTGGCACCGTAAGATCGAACCTGAGGCCAAGGTCAGATAGTGGAAGATTTTCCTGCTTCGCTTTCTCCAGCTCCTCGCCTCTTTTTAGAACTTGAAAGACGAGTTTTTCGTTATCGCCGCCCTGACCAGAGGTCAGCTTTTCAATATCCTCTAGGGCGGGTGTTTCTATCTCTTGAAAACCGCGTGAGGAGTAAACCTTGCGGATTTGAGCTAGAACTAACTCGCGCTGAAACTTCTCAACTGGAAGAAGGTCACGCATTCCGCGCGGTGGATTCACTGGCACCGCTCCAGTTTGGCATAGGAACCCCTGCACTTCAGGCTTTGAGCGGATAAGGCTAATCTTGGACTTAGTCCTGTTTAGGGGGAAGTATCTTTGCGCCAAGCCGCGATTAGAGATTCAAGCATCGCCCTCGATGAGCGCCCGAAGCGGGGTAGACCTGTCACCACCGACCCCGCCGCTGTTGGACTAACTGCGCTTCGGCTATTTGCCCAGCGCGGCATCGACAAAGTCACGATGGACGATGTGGCAGAGGCTGCCTCAATATCGAGATCTAACCTTTTTCGAATTTTCCCATCCAAAGCCGCGGTGGTTTGGGGTGGAATGCACGAATTCACCCTAGAGCTAGAAAAACGCATCAGTGAAAATCCAGAAACAGATATCGTGAAGCTCCTTCATGCATCCTGGGTTCAGGCCATGGCACCGCTTGATCAAAGGATTGAAACGGTAAGACTGCGTTTGAAACTAATCGCGGGCTCGCCAGAAATTTATGGATGGGGCCAAGCTCAAATGGAAGAGACGCGTCAGGTCATTGAAAGGGCAGTTAGCAAATTCAGTAGCGACACACTGCGTCCAAAGATTGTCTCAGCTGCGCTAATTTCCGCCTCAATGGCGATTTTGATTTGGTGGGCTGAAACTGGCGACAAAAGAACGCCATCGGAAGTTTTGGACCAGGGTTTTAAGGACTTTGAAAAACTCTTTAGCTAATCGAGGTTTGCTCTACCGATGATTCCAGCATCGCTCGCCTGCTCCAATTCCTGTTCTCTGATTTCATCTTCAAGCTGACGAACCGCTTGGCGAAGAGCTCTCTCGGGGTCGAGTTTGAGCGAGCGAGCGGATGCAACTATTGCCAGCAGGAGTTGGCCAAGTTCTTTTTCATCGCTCATTGGAATCACCGGGGATGAAAGTGGCTGAAGTATCTGAGCCTTTTCAGCTTTTCCAATTATCTTGTTGGCTCTGGCCAGTGCCGGCATGTCCCCTGGAATTCCATCCATGATTGAAGTCCTGAGAGGCTTCTCTCTTTTCTTGTGTTGATCCCAGTTCTTCATTACTTCTTCGCCTGTGCCGGCAGCGTACCTGTTTTGCTCCTCTTCGCTACCAAACACGTGAGGGTGACGAAAGCGCATCTTCTGCTCCATCAGGTACGCAACATCTTCAATGTCGAAGGGTTCACCCAGGGTTCCAGTGGAGGCAAGGTCCGAGTGGAAAATTACCTGGTAGAGAACATCGCCGAGCTCTTCCATGACTTCTTCTCTGGAACCAGCCTCTATCGCTTCAATCAGCTCGAAGGTTTCCTCAAGCAGATACTGAATAAGTGAATGATGTGTTTGCTCAGCATCCCAGGCGCAGCCGCCCGGTGCTCTAAGTTGATGGGCTGTCTGAATCAGACTTTCTAGCTTTTCCATTCGCTATTACCTGCAATTCCTCAAGGAGCTTCCTGACAAAGTCAATCACCTCTCGGTCACGAATCGTGCCCTCGGCTTGCGATTTTGGGATGCTCATAGTCAAAAGATGTGAGCTCTTAAGGTACTTGGTCGTTGGGTAGGTGTGACTGAGCTTAACCAGCTCAGAATCGGTCAGATCAACCGGTTGAATCCTGGCCATCAGTCCCAGAAGGTTTACCTCTAGAAGCCCCAATCTATTTGCCATCTGGCGAAGCTGTGTCACCTCAATCAAGTTGTGAACGGAGGTTGGTAAAGGCCCAAAGCGATCAGCAATCTCTGCTTGGATTTCAATCAGCTGATCCTGTGTCGCCGCTGCACCGGATGCCGAAGCTAGCTTGTGATAGACCTCCAGTCGCAAACGATCAGAGTCGACATACTCGATTGGAATACGCGCATCTACAGGGAGCTCAAGTTTCAATTCAGACGGCGCTTCAATCTTTTGTCCCCTGAACTCGCTGACCGCTTCGGCAATCATTCGCATGTAGAGGTCAAAGCCAACGCCTGCGATGTGTCCCGATTGCTCTCCACCCAGAAGGTTTCCAGCTCCTCGAATCTCTAGGTCCTTCATCGCCACCTGCATTCCACTACCGAGCTCGTTGTGGGTGGCAATGGTTGAAAGCCTGTCAAAGGCTGTCTCCCCCAAAGGTTTGCTCGGGTCATAGAAGAAATATGCGTATGCCCTCTCTCTGGATCTTCCGACTCGTCCTCGAATCTGGTGAAGCTGACTTAGGCCAAAGTTCTCAGCCCTATCGACAATCAATGTGTTCGCATTGGGAATATCAATTCCGGTTTCGATGATGGTGGTTGAGACCAGAACATCAAACTTCTTCTCCCAGAAATCAACTACCACTTGCTCTAGCAGATGCTCTGGCATCTGCCCGTGGGCAACTGCGATCCTCGCCTCCGGAACCAGCTTTGCCAAATTTGCTGCGGTACTGTCAATCGTTGCAACCCGGTTATGAATAAAGAAAACCTGACCTTCACGAATCAGTTCCCTTCGAATAGCAGCAGCTACTGTTGCGTCATTGAAGCCACCGACATAGGTCAGAATCGGATGCCGATCTTCCGGAGGTGTGGCAAGTGTGGACATTTCTCGAATGCCTGTCACGGCCATTTCTAGTGTGCGAGGAATAGGAGTTGCGCTCATCGACAGAACATCTACGTTTTGTCTAAGGTCCTTGATCTTCTCCTTGTGCTCAACCCCGAATCTTTGCTCCTCATCAATGATGAGTAGGCCCAAATCCCGAAAATGAGTTCCAGCGGATAACAATCGGTGTGTGCCAATCACCATGTCTATCGCTCCACTCTTTAGACCCGCCAGAACCTTCTTTGCTTCTGAGTCACTTTGGAAGCGGGAAAGTGCTGCCAAGTTAATTGGAAAACCAGAGAATCTGGAGTGAAAAGTATCGAAATGCTGCTTTACCAGCAGAGTTGTGGGAACAAGCATCGCCACCTGCTTGTGGTCTTGAATAGCCTTGAAAGCCGCGCGAAGAGCAACCTCGGTCTTGCCGTAGCCAACGTCACCAGCTAAAAGCCGATCCATTGGTATTGGCTTTTCCATGTCTCGTTTAACTTCATCAATTGTCGTGAGCTGATCTGGTGTCTCTTGGAAGACAAAGGCATCCTCCAGCTCACGCTGCCAGTCGGTGTCTGGCGAAAATGCATAGCCCTGAGACTTAACTCTTGCCGCATAGAGCTTGACTAAATCAATTGCAATTTTGCGAACGGCCTTGCGAGCGTTGCTCTTCGCTCTGGCCCAGTCAGCCCCGCCCATCTTTGATAGCACAGGTGCTTCAGCACCTACATAGCGTGAAAGCAAGTCCAGTTGATCGGTTGGAACAAAAAGGGTGTCAGCTGGGTAGCCACGCTTTGGCGGGGCGTATTCGACCAGCAGGTACTCCCTTGCCTGTGATCGGTTTGTCCGCTGGACCAATTCCTTAAACCGACCTACCCCGTGAATTTCATGTACTACATAATCTCCGGATTTGAGCTCTAGAGGATCAACAGCCGCCCCGCGACGCTTTGCCAATTTCCGCTCACGTGGTGCAACATAGTTCGAAGCAACTCCAAAGAACTCATCCTCTGTCATCACCACTATTCCTGCCTCCGCCAGAACAAACCCGCTGGCGATGTTGGAGACAGTGATAGTTACTTCAGAACTAGGCAGTTCGCTGAAGCTTTCCCTCAGCGATACCGGAAGCGACTGAGCTGCAACGAGCTCCAAAAGGCGTTCTGCAGTTCCGTGACCTCTTGCGACTAGCAGAACAGACTGGCCAGCTCGGAGTTGATCGGCAATCCAATCAATGCTTTCCCCCTCTGGAAACACTGGCACTTCTCTAAGCCCAAGGTCCACGCTGGTTTCCTCAGACAGAGCTGAGATTTCGACAACTTTTCTGCCATCGCTGAGTTGATCCTTGAATTCTGAAAACTCTAAGAATGCACCACCGGAGAGATCAATCGGCGCTTCTGCGCCGCTTAGCGCAACATCCCAGGCTGCATGCAAAAACTCCTGATTGGTCTTTACTAAGCCGTCTGCCCGGCTGCTTAGTTTTTCTGGCTCAAGTAAAACTGCCTCCGAAGTTTTGATGTAGTCGGTCAACGGAACCAGTTTGTCCGCTAGGGCTGGTGCCAAAGACTCCATGCCGGAGACGGGAATAGCATTCGAAATTTTCTCGAGCATCTCGCTTAGATTTGGAAACTCTCCTGCCATTTCCCTTGCCTTGGCAGCAACGCTCGGGGTAATAAGTAGCTCCCTGGCTGGGAAAACCTCCAGCTCTGCAATTGGGGAGTCGAACGATCTCTGATCGGCGACATGAAACTGACGCATCTCCTCAAGCAGATCTCCGAAGAATTCAAGGCGAACTGCATAGTCAGCGGTGGTGGGAAAAACATCGACGATGCCGCCTCGAACTGAGAATTCCCCTCTGCGTGTAACCAGGTCAACACGTTCGTAGGCAAACTCAATTAGCTTGAGAGTCAGCTCCGGTAAGAGGTATTCGCTGCCCTGCTTTATTGCCAGTGGCTGATAGTCAACAATTCCGGCTATCAGGGGTTGCAGAGCGGCTCTAATTGAAACCAAAGTCACAACTGGGTGTTTGAGTTTTCCCTTGGTGACTTTCTGGATTTGGTGAAGAGCAGCCACTCGCTTACCCACAGTCTCGGGTGATGGGGAGAGCCGCTCATGGGGAAGGGTTTCCCAGGCGGGAAAACTGATTACCTCTAAATTCTCGACAAGCTCATCCAGGGTATTAGCTAGCTCTTCTGCCTGCCTTGAAGTAGCCGTGATTACCAGGAGGGGATCTTTTCTATTCATCAGCATTGATGCCAAGGCAACTGCTTGCGTCTTGACGGGTGCGAAAAGCTTTGTGGTGTTTTGCTCACGGGCATGCTGAAGCGAGCGCGCCTTTGCGGCCGCAAAAAGCAGTGAGCGGATAGTCACTCCAGAAGTTTAGGGGTTTTACTGAAGGAGGTTCTCGACTTTATCCAGGGCTACATCCACGAGTTCGCGAAGTTTTGAGCGCTCCTCGGAATTGAAGTTCTTCAGCACGAAATCAGCAACTTCCATTTGACCAGGAGGTCTGCCGATGCCAAAACGAATGCGGTGATAATTAGTGCCGCACTTTTCACTTATATCTCTAAGCCCATTGTGACCGGCATGGCCACCGTCGAACTTAGCCCGCACGTCTCCAAACTCGAGGTCCAACTCATCGTGAATCACAATCATGTGATCGACATCGACAGAATAAAAGTTAAGTAGCTGCTGGGCAGGATTTCCGCTCTCGTTCATATAGCCCGCACTTCGAGCAAGCACAATCTTTGCTCCATGGGGCGTGCGATACTCAGCGACGCTTGCAAAGGACTTGAAGGCTTTGAAGGATGCTGAGTGTTTAGACGCGAGCTCCTCAACAACTATTTGACCGATGTTGTGGCGGTTAGCCTCATACTGCGGACCTGGGTTACCAAGACCGAAAACAAGCCAGGTTGAATTACTTGTCAGCTTCTTCAGACTTTTGTGCGGTTGCGACTGGCTGTGGGGTTTCAGCTGCTGGCTGCTCATCTGCTACTCCGGCCTTGGTCTCTACAACCGAAGCTACCAGTTCATCCATTGGCAGTTCCATGATGACACCCTCAGGAATGTCTAGATCAGAAACGTTGTAGTGGTGACCAACCGGGTGGTCCTTAGAAATCTTTAGCTCGATGAACTGAGGGATGTGAGTTGCTTCGGCTTCAACCTTGACGGTCTTGTGCTCAAGGTCCAGAACCGCTCCACCAACAACCTCACCGACGATGTGCACAGGAACCTCAACGTGAACCTTCTCACCGCGACGAACCTCGACCAGGTCGATGTGCTCAATTACGTGGGTAACGGGATCCTTGGCTGCACTCTTTACAAGCACCAACTCTTCTTTGCCAGAAATGTTGAGCTCAAGAAGCGCGTTCTTGGTTCTTAGCGCAAGGGCAACCTGGTGTGCAGGAACATGGATGTGTCTGGTGGCATTGCCATGGCCATAGATAACGGCTGGAGTTCTTCCTGAAGCTCTTAGCTTTCGGGCAGCACCTTTACCAAAGTTGTTTCTGACTTCGGCATTTATCTTTGTCTCTGACATTTTTTCCTCGCAACTAACGGGCGAGAAATCTCCGTCGATAACGAATACCTTGGGTATCCCTCGCCGCTGAACCTGAAAAGGATAGCCGATTTACCTATTAGCTCTCAACCCCCACCACGGACCCATTGCTACTGGGGGCCAGGCCACTCTATTTCGTAGGCCAAAAGTAGAGCGCTCGATTCCAAACCAATGGATAGGGCGCTATTCAGGCAGAGTTTGCGTGATCGAGGGTTTTAGGCGTGGCCTGGAAACAGCGAGTTGACCGAATCGTCATAGAAGACAGCCGCAATTGCTTTGGCAATCAGCGGAGCAATCGAAAGGACGGTCAGCGAATCAAATTCTTTATCTGGAGTAATCGGAAGAGTGTTAGTTACAACAACTGCATCGATGGCTGGGTCCCTCAATCGATCTCTGGCTGGCTCCGAAAAGACGGGGTGGGTGGCGGCGACTATGACTTTGGTTGCCCCATTTTCCTTGAGAGCATTTGCCGCAGCCAAAATCGTTCCGCCTGTGTCAATCATGTCGTCAACAATCAGGCAGTCGCGTCCTCGAACCTTACCGACAATCTCATTCACCTGAACTTGATTTGGCTTATCTGGGTCACGACGTTTGTGCACAATGGCCAAAGGAGTCGCAAGTCTGTCTGCCCAGATGTCAGCTACCCTCACGCGTCCCGAGTCAGGTGAAACTACCGTCAAGTTTTCTGTTCCAAATGTTGCGGCAACATGGTCAGCAAGAAGTGGTAGAGCCCAAAGGTGATCCACCGGACCGTCAAAGAAACCTTGAATCTGTGGTGTGTGCAAATCAACAGACATAAGTCTGGTAGCACCGGCAACTCTGAAAAGATCGTTCACCAACTTGGCTGAGATTGGTTCACGTCCCTTGTGCTTCTTGTCCTGTCTTGCGTAGGGGAAGAAGGGAGCCACGACAGTGATGCGTTTGGCACTTGCTCTCTTCATCGCATCAACCATCAACAGCTGTTCCATTAGCCAATGATTCACTGGATTTGGATGAGACTGGATTATGAAGGCATCTACTCCGCGAACGCTGCGCTCATAACGAACAAAAGTTTCACCGTTAGCAAAGTCATATACGGTCATTGGGACTAGATCTGTTTGCAGAATTTCCGCTACTTCTTGAGCAAGACCTTGGTGCGCTCTTCCAGATGCAATAACCAGCTGCTTGCTGGCGGCCTTCTCAATAGCCAATGACTACTCCGTCCGCTTTGCGGCCTTGGCTGATTCGCTTCCCGGCCGCTTCTCCAATACCCAGTCTGCCAGATTCTCCTGCGGCATGGGATTCCTAGCCAGTGCACCCGGCTCAACGTCTTTGCGGATCGTGGAACCGGCGGCTGTGTAGGCCCCGTCGCCGATGGAAACCGGCGCAACAAAGACGTTCCCGCTTCCGGTTTTGACGTGCTTTCCAATCTTGGTTCGGTGTTTAGTCTCACCGTCGTAGTTGGCAAAGATTGTTCCGGCACCGATGTTAGAGCCTTCGCCAATCTCGGCATCGCCAACGTAGCTCAGGTGTGGCACCTTCGCGCCAGCGCCAATCTTGGCGTTCTTGGTTTCGACGAACGCCCCAATCTTTCCGCCCTCTGCCAATTCCGTTCCAGGTCTTAGGTAAGAAAACGGTCCAACCTTGGTATCGCTCGCTATTTTTACGTTTTCGGCAACGGTTCGAGTGACAACAGCCGAGCTACCAACTTCACAATCGGTAAGTGTCGAATCCGGTCCAATGACTGCACCGACTCCGATACTTGTGATTCCCAAGAGCCTGGTTGAAGGCAAAATCTTGGCATCTTGCCCAATTTGAACGGTGACATCAATCCAGGTTGAAGATGGCTCATCAATGCTCACACCGGCCAGTTGCCAGGCCCTGACAATTCTTGAATTGAGCTCTCTGGCCACTTCACTCAATTGCGCCCTGTCGTTTACGCCAGCTACCAACCAGTGGTCTGAAATTTGGTGGGCTTGCACCAGCCCCTTTTCAATCATCAGAGAAATCACGTCAGTTAGATACTTCTCTTTCGAGGCATTCTGAGTCGTGACTTTAGCCAAGGCTACTTTTAGTTGAGCAAAATCAAATACGTAGACGCCAGCATTGACCTCGCTGATAGCCCGCTGATCCTCGGTTGCATCCTTCTGCTCGACAATGCCAACTAGCTCGCCTCTGGAACGAACAATTCGGCCATAACCGAAAGGATTTTCCATCTGGCAGGTAACTAGAGTTCCAATGCTCTTACTGGTGCGATGTCTTTCAATTAGCTCGGTAATGCTGGAGACATCGATAAGAGGCACATCACCGGATAGCACCAGAACATCTCCGTCGTAGGAGGCTGGAAGCATGCTAAGAGCAGCCTCAACTGCCCTACCCGTTCCAGGCACTTCGTCCTGGGTGGCAATCACCGTGCTGGGGAAATGTTGAGCTACATACTGCGAAATCTTTTCTTTCTCATGCCTAAGGACAGCGATAACGTGCTCAGCCGAGAGCGAGTGGGCGGTTGCCAGGACGTGGCCAATGAGAGGAAGCCCAGCGATTTCGTGAAGAACCTTAGGTAGAGAACTTTTCATGCGAGTTCCCTCGCCTGCGGCAAGAACAACTACAGCCAGTTGGCGCAACGTGCCTCCTATTTACTGCCAGCTCCGCCCCTAGGATTCGAACCTAGACCGGACGCCTCCAAAGGGCGCCGTGCTGCCATTACACCAGAGCGGACCGGGGTCTAACCCCGCGATAAGTCTGCCAGAGAATCCCTAGCCCTGGAGTTTCTGGGCTGCTAGAAGCCAGCTTTCCTCATTTTCAGCAATGGCTTTTTGTAGCTTCTGCTGTTCTTCGCTTAGCTGAACCAGCTTCTGATAATCGGCCGGGTCGGATTGAGCAAGTTTGAGTTGCAGCTCAAGCAGTTCTGCCTGCTGCTTGGCGATGAGTCTTTCCAGTCTTGCGCTTTCTTTTTCCAAATTGCGCCTTTCAGCGCCGCTAAGGTCATCTGTCTTTACTACAGCGACCTTCTCGGTATCGCGAGGTTTGTTGTGCGCAAGATATTGATCTACTCCCCCAGGCAGATGACGCAGTGTTCCATCAAGAAATATTCCGTACTGGTTATCGGTGACTCTCTCAAGCAAATAGCGATCGTGAGAAACGACAATCAGGGTGCCAGGCCAGTTATCGAGCAAATCTTCCATGGCAGCAAGCATGTCTGTGTCAAGATCATTTGTTGGCTCATCCAAAATCAAAACATTTGGCTCCGTGAAAAGTAGTCTCAGCAGTTGAAACCTTCTGCGCTGGCCCCCGGAAAGATCCTTGATGGGAGTTTGCAGTTCAGGGGAATCAAAGCCAAGTTGTTCAACTAGCTGACCGGTTGGAATTTCCTTTTTTCCGACCACGAAGCTGGTTTTTTCTCGACGGATCATCGTGAAAATTCGCTCATCCGCAAACTTGTCCAACTCCCGAACATCCTGAGATAGCTTGGCGAATTTCACTGTCTTTCCGATTTTTACTCTTCCAGAAGTTGGGCTCAGCTCACCTGTCATCAGCTGCAGAAGCGTTGTTTTGCCCGCACCGTTGCGACCTAGTAATCCGATTCGATCTCCAGGCCCTAGGCGCAGAGTGACGTTGCGAAGGATTTTTCTTCCCTCAACTTCGTAACTGACATCCTCAATATCGACAACGTCCTTTCCGAGGCGCGTTGTGGCCAGCTTGGCCAGCTCGATCTGATCTCTTGGTGGTGGTTCGTTTCCAATTAGCTCGAGTGCTGCATCCGTTCTGAATTTCGGCTTAGTTGTTCTTGCAGGTGCTCCCCTGCCAAGCCAGGCAAGTTCTTTTCGAAGCAAATTTTGTCGGCGAGCTTCAATTGCTGCTTGTTGCCTGGCTCTCTCGGTTCGCTGCTGGATGTAAGCGGCATAGCCACCAACGAACGGCTCAATTTTTCCTCCGACCACCTCCCAGGTGTAGTTAGAGATAGCGTCTAAAAACCAGCGGTCGTGTGTGATGACAAGCAGGCCACCGGCATTTTTTGACCAGCGTGATTTGAGGTGTTGGGCAAGCCAGCTAACGCCATCGATGTCAAGGTGATTGGTGGGCTCATCCAACATGATCACATCGTGATCAGAGGCCAATAGCTGAGCCAAAGCGACTCTGCGGAGCTGACCTCCGGAGAGGGTTGTGACGGACTGATTCCAATCAAGATCAGAAACTAGACCCGCTAAAACATCTCGCACCTTTGGGTCGGAAGCCCACTCGTAATCCGGCCTATCCCCCACCACCGCAGTTGCAACGCTAAGACGAGGATCAAAATTGTCTTGCTGCTTTAGAAATCCAACCCGCAGGCCGCCTCGCCAGGTAACGCGCCCTGAATCGGGGGTCAGCTGTTTGGTGAGTATTTTCAGAAGCGTTGATTTTCCATCACCATTTCGACCCACCACTCCAATACGATCACCCTCGCCAATGCCAACCGTGACGTTTTCAAAAACGGTTTTGGTTGGGAAGGAGTGCGAAATTGACTCCGCGCCTAGCAGGTGAGCCATTACCCGAGCAAAGCTCCGGTTGGTGATGTGGTGGTCATTATCGTGAAGTGACCAAGACTAGAAAGCTTTTGATTCCAGGCAGTTGCCTGATCTTTATCCTCGGTTATGAAGTAGATAGTCGGACCCGAGCCAGATAGATATCCCGTAGTGCCCTCTATCAGGTGCTGATACTCCTTGAGCTCTTCCCTGAGCGATAGTGCAGGTTGCAGAAGCGAGTTTTTTCCAACGCGCTGCATTGCGCCAATACCTGCGACAACCATCTCTGCCGACTGATTGATATCGCCCGCTGGAAACATTTGATCAAAGGCTAGAAAAACTTCCCTGGTGCTCAGGCCAATCGGACTAACTAGAAGAACAACATGTTGCAAAGGCAGGTCCTCTAGCTTTTGAAGTTGAATACCGGTGTCAAGTCCCAGTGCAGTGCCTCCGAGCAATGAAAACGGCACATCGGAACCTACCTTGCTAGCTACTTCAGTCAGCTGTTGAAAATCTAAACCTAAGTTCCAGGCTTGATTTAGTGCCAATAAGGATGCGGCGGCATCAGCGCTACCCCCTGCAAGACCAGCGGCAACTGGCACTTCTTTGTGGGTTAAGAACTTCATCGGTTGCACACTTTGCATTCCAACGTATTTCGCCAACTCTTTGGCGGCAATCACGCACAAATTGCTCTCATCAGTTGGAACTCGATCAAGCTGCTGCTTGGGAAGATTTCCAGTGGTGCTAACTTCCCAGCGGTCACTGGCCTGAACACCGACTCGTTGTCGAATAGCGAGCGACTGGTAGATGCTGATTACGGGATGGTAGCCGTCGGCGCGCAGTGCGCCAACTTCAAAAAACAGGTTTAGCTTCCCCGGTGCCGATGCGTAAATCACTGGCTAGAGGCTACCCTGACAAAGTCCTCAATGCCCAGCTGCTCGCCTCTGGAGCTGGGATCTATGCCAGCTGCTCGAAGAATTTCCTCGGCTCTGGCCGGACTTCCAGCCCAGCCCGCTAGAGCCTGTCTCAGAGTTTTTCTTCTCATTGAGAAGGCGGCATCGATGACCTTGAACACTTGCCTATTTGGCTCTTGCCTATGGCGCTCAAAGTAAACAAGCGCCGAGTCAACCTGTGGCGCTGGCCAAAAGACATTTCTTCCGATGTTGCCGGCTAGTTTTGCACTTCCAAACCAAGCAAGCTTCGCAGATGGTGAGCCATAGTCTTTGCTGCCTGGATCCGCGGCTAGGCGATGCGCGACCTCAGATTGAACCATCACAAGCATTTTCTTTATTGAGGGAAAAGTTTCGAGGAAGTGAATCAAAACCGGGACCGAGATGTTGTAAGGAAGATTCGCCACTAAAGCGGTGGGAATAATCGGAAGTTCTGAGACTGTCATCGCGTCTTCCTGAACAATCTTCACCTTCTTACCAGGCGCATGCTTTTCAATAGTGGTTGGCAAAAGACTTGCAAGACGCTGATCAATCTCAACCACTACTACTTGGTCCACCACTTCCAAAATGCCAAGGGTTAAAGAACCAAGCCCCGGACCAATCTCGACCACGACATCATCCGATTTGAGATTGGCTGCCGAAACTATCTTCCTGATTGTGTTGGGATCAATAACAAAGTTTTGACCAAGCTTCTTGGTTGGCCGAAGCTGGAGGCTCTCGGCCAGCTGTCTTATCTCAGCAGCTCCCAGCACCTAGATGCCTTCCGACCAACTGCCGTAGGCGTTTTCAGTGTTTCGGTTTATTTGCTCAGCCAAGCGATTCACATCAACCTGCAGTAGCTCAGCCATGTAGCGCAGAGTGTGCGGCACAAGATAAGGAGCGTTGGGTCTTCCTCGCAACGGCTCTGGCGTTAAGAATGGTGCATCTGTCTCGATGAGTACCTGTCTTATGTCTGCTGCCAGCAGCGCATCGCGCAAATACTGGTTTTTCTTGAAAGTGATGTTTCCCGCAAAAGAGATAAACCAGCCGTTGTTCTTGGCGATTTCAACAAGTGTCACATCTCCAGAGAAGCAGTGAAGGATGACCTTCTCGGGTGATCCGACACGCTTGAGGGTTGAGACAACCTCGTCGTGTGCCTCGCGGTCGTGTATTTGCAGAGCAATGTCATTTTCTTTTGCAATCTCGATGTGAGATTCAAATGAATGCATTTGCAATGCCAAGGCTTTTTCGCCCTCAGTTCTAAAAAAATCAAGTCCTGTTTCGCCCACTGCCCGCACGCGTGGTTGCCTAGCCAGTTCAGCAATTTGGGAAATCGCATCATCCAGGGCGGCTCTACTCTCATAAAGCGGAGCTTCGTTCGGGTGCAAGGCAACCGCTGCCAGGAGCATTGGATTTTCACTCGCCACCTGAGCAGACCAGATGGAGCTCTCCAAAGTCACACCAACTTGAACAGCACCGAGCATGTTTACCTGTCGCATCAGTGAAAGGTGTTCTTCGACACTTAGAGGAGTTTCTCCGTCTGCTATCTCCAGATGGGTGTGGTTGTCATAGGTTCCAACCTCAAGTGGCTCAGGCAGATCAGGATAGTTTTGCGGGCGAGTTTCATTGCCGTCGTAGCTAACCCGAGTGCGAATGAATTCGCTCATTTAGCTTCGTCCAGGCGAGGAAACAGTGCCTCTAGTTCTTTGACCTGGCTTCCAGAAACCAATTGACCCCAGTCGCCAGCCTTTCCAATCCGCTGATCCGCAAGACTTCCGAGCGATGCGCCAAGAGCATTCCAGAGCTTGCCCGTGGCCTTGGGCATGATTGGTGCCAGCAGGACGGTGAGTACTCTAAGTCCTTCGGCTGCTGTGTAGAGAACTGTTCCCAATCGCTCGCGATTGGCATCATCTTTTGCCAAGACCCACGGCTCTTGCACGGTGATGTAGTTGTTCAGTTCGTCAACCAGTGTCCAGGTCTTTTGAATTGCTTCGTGAATCATGACCCTATCCATCGCCTGATCGGCTGAGAGGGAAGCTTCTATGGCAACCTTCTGAACAACCAAATCTGCTTCAAGGTAGGCACCTGGTTTTGGAAGAGCTCCTGAGAAGTAGCGATGAATCATGGCGATGGTTCGAGAAGCTAAATTTCCAAAACCATTAGCAAGCTCTGCCTGATACCTTGCCGAAAGGTCTTCCCAAGAAAACGATCCGTCAGAGCCAAATCCAATCGCCTTCAAAAAGTAATAGCGGAAAGCATCTGAACCAAAGGCGTCGGTAATTTCACTCGGAGCAATTCCCGTCAACTTGGACTTTGACATCTTCTCTCCGCCAACCAACAGCCAGCCGTGACCAAATACCTGCTTTGGGGGCTCAAGACCTCCAGCCATAAGCATCGCAGGCCATATCACGGCGTGGAAGCGAAGAATGTCTTTGCCAACGACCTGGACATCTGCTGGCCAAAGCGAATTGAGCTTCTTTTCATCAGTGCCATAACCGATGGCAGTGATGTAATTCAGAAGGGCATCAAACCAAACGTAGGTGACGTGAGAAGAGTCCCAGGGAATATCGATTCCCCAGTCAAATCTTTCTTTCGATCTTGAAATTGAAAGATCGCTTAGACCTGACCTGACAAAAGAAACTACTTCATTTCTGGCCGACTCTGGCTGGATAAATGTTGGGTGGTCTTCATAGTGCTTTAGAAGCTGAGCCTGGAAATCAGAAAGCTTAAAGAAGTAGTTGGTCTCGTTCAGCTGCTCTACGGGCTTGGAGTGGATTGCACACACCTGCTGATTGGCAAAGTCTCCGGTGCCGGCAACCAAATCCGAGTCATTCTTATACTCTTCGCAGCCTACGCAGTAGTTTCCCTTGAAGGACCCCTGATAGATAAAGCCTTTGTCATAAAGGGCCTGCAAGAACTTCTGGACAGCGCTTTTGTGTCTTGGCTCTGTCGTTCTGATGAAGTCCTGATTGTCAATGTCAATCGTTTCAAGCAGAGGAAGCCAGGCAGATTCGACCAGCTTGTCAGTCCAGGACTTTGGATCTGAGTTGTTTCCCAGTGCGGTTCTTAGAACCTTTTCTCCGTGCTCGTCGGTTCCAGTTAGCAGGAAAGAAGATTCTCCCCGTTGACGATGCCACCTCGTGATTACATCCGCCGCGACCTCGGTGTAGGCGTGACCAATGTGAGGCGCATCATTCACATAGAAGATGGGGGTAGTCACATAGAAAGACTTGGTCACTTCGATATCCTAGGGTTTTAGCTTCAGAGCGTGCTCATAAATTACGCTCTTCGACGCACCCGACTCTTTAGCTACCTCGCCCACAGCTTGCTTCAAACCAATGCCCGTTTGTGCAAGTGCCAGCGCTCTTTGGGCAAGGACTTCGTAATTAGCCTCGCCCCTGCTGGCTCCAGCAAGGAGCAGAACCATTTCACCTTTCGGCTCGGATTGAGCCCAGTCGATTAGCTCTGAGAGCGTTCCCCGCACAACCTCTTCAAACTTCTTGGTCAGCTCTCTAACAACAACTGCTTGGTGTTCTGGACCGAAAACTTCGGCCGCATCAGTTAGGGCATCGATGATGCGATGGGGTGCCTCAAAGAAGATCATTGTTCGAGTTTCATTTTCTAGGCTTCGAAATACAGAGCTTCGCTCGCCTTTCTTGCGGGGCAAGAATCCCTCAAATACAAATCGATCTGTGGGTAGACCTGATATCGCAAGCGCTCCAAGAACACTTGAAGCTCCGGGTATGACGCTGACCTCAATCTGCTCATCAATGCAGCTCCTGACTAAATTGAAGCCAGGATCTGAGATGGTCGGCATACCTGCATCGCTAACAACCAGGAGGTCATGCGCTCTGGCAATTTCAACCAGCTCATCGAGTCGAGATTTTTCATTGTGATCGTGCAGGCTGTAGAGCCTGGCGTGAAACCTTAGTCCCAGCGCTGAAGCTAGCTGCTTGAAGCTCCTGGTGTCCTCGCAGGCAATGTGTTCACTTTTCTCAATCGCCTGCTTTAGGCGATCTGAAGCATCGGCCAGATTGCCGATTGGGGTGGCGGCCAAAATCAACACAGCAAGCAAACTAGCATCTAAGCGTGGTTTCGAAGCTAACTAAGTTGCTAGGGCGGTTATCACTGAGCCGGCACTTTACTTGGGCTTCAACGCTTGCAATCACGGCGCTAGCTGCTCTGCTGCGATTTTTGAATCTGGCAAACCCACCGGAACTTGTCTTTGATGAGACCTATTACGTCAAGGACGCTTACACCTTGGGTCTTTATGGTTCGGAGCGCGTCTGGCCAGAAAATGCGAACCCTGACTTTGCAGCAGGGAACCTTGAGGTCTATACAACCGACCCCTCCTATGTCGTTCACCCACCACTTGGAAAGTGGATTATTTGGCTCGGGCTAAATCTTTTTGGAGCTGATAGCAGCTTTAGTTGGAGATTTTCCACGGCGCTACTTGGCACTTTGGCGATCCCGCTCATAATCCTGATTGCTCGTCAGCTCACCAAATCACCTTTATTCTCGGCAATTGCAGGTCTTCTGCTGGCGATAGAGGGTCAGTCAATTGTTCTGGCGCGCACTGCCATTCTTGACGGAATTCTCACCTTCTTTGTTTTGCTATCGCTCTTTTTCTTGATCAAAGCCATTGAGGCTCAGCGCAAACGGATTCTCTCCGGATCGCTCGGTATAACCATTTCTCCATGGCTGATTGCTACGGGGGTGGCTTTGGGTATGGCAGGAGGGGTGAAATGGTCAGCTGCCTACTTCCTGGCGACCTACGGTCTACTTACCTTCATATTCGATTGGCAAGTAAGAGCACGATCTGGTCATCCAAGATCGGGAGCGCTTTGGCAAGGATTTGTAAATGCCTTTGTTCTTATTCTTAGCGCGCTAGCAACTTATCTATCTAGCTGGTCCGGTTGGATTCTGAATCAAGACTCCTGGGGTAGGCGTCCTGGAGAGAACTGGCTGGTCTCGCTCGTTAGCTACCACCGACAGATTCTCGACTTTCACACAGGTCTTTCGAAAGATCACCCTTATCAGGCCTCAGCGCTTGAGTGGCTTCTAAACCTTCGACCCACCGCCTTTTATTTTCAGGAGGTAGGGGAATGCTTTGGAAGTGAGGAATGTGTTGTGGCAATCACCGCCATGCCAAACCTGGTGGTTTGGTTTGGAGGACTGCTTGCAATGATTTGGCTGATTCGAAACCGCCTTCGCAGCATTCAAGCTCAGATAGTTGTCGCCTCGTTTTTAGCGGCATGGCTCCCCTGGCTTCTGATTCCAGAAAGAACAACGTTTCAGTTTTACGCGGTAGTTATCTCGCCACTTTTTGTCTTGGCGCTGAGCTTGGCCATGCAGCATTACCTAAAGCGAAGTCATCTTCTAGGAAATCGTGAATTTCGGGAGAAGAGAATCACGGGTTTGATTGTGCTAGCGACAGCTGTTGCGATCTATTACCTGCCACTTTGGACCGGGTTAGCAGTTCCCTATCCGCTCTGGCGAATGCAGCTATTTCTGCCGTTCTGGATCTAGCTTTTTCTTCTCGCCTGCTGTTGCGGCCAGCGACCAGATGGTGGTGACGAGAAGCGTTATCAAAATCACGAACAGCGAAAGTTCGGTTGGGATTTCGGGTATAAACGTGACCTTATCCCCACCGTTGATGAAGGGAAGCTCGTTTTTGTGCAGTGCATGAATCACTAGCTTGAACCCAATCCAGGCGAGGATTAGCGACAGTCCGATGCCTAAGTACTTCAACCTCTCCATCAGGCCGCCGAGCAAGAAGTACAGCTGACGAAGACCTAGCAGCGCAAATACGTTAGCCACGAACACGATGTAGGGCTCTCGCGTCAGTCCATAGATTGCCGGGATGCTGTCCAGGGCAAAAAGCAGGTCGGTAAAACCAATAGCAATCATCACAAGCAAAAGCGGTGTTGCGAAGCGCTTGCCTTCTTTGAAGATAAACAGCTTGGTGCCGTGGTAGTCCTTGGTGGTCCTTAGGTGCTTTTGAAGGAACTTGATGACTCCGCCTCCGGCGTAATCCTCATCTTCAGGTCGTTTGAGACTGTCGTAGGTGTCCTTCATAATCTTCAGGGCTGTGAATAGCAAGAAAGCCCCGAAAACATAGAATGCCCAGCTGAAGTTCTCAATGAAGGCGGCTCCCAAAATAATGAAGAGGAACCTCAGGAAAAGCGCAATGGCGATACCAATAAGAAGAGCCTGGCTGCGAAGCTCCCTGGGCACCACGAATTGAGTAAATATCACCAAGAAGACAAATATGTTGTCGACCGAGAGAGAGTACTCGGTAATGAATCCCGCGAAATACTCCTGAGCGTATTGCGCTCCCCAAACGCCACCGATGACGAAGCTGAAAAGCATTGCCAGCGTTACATAGATCGAAACCTGAATCGCTGACTCTCGGAAAGTTGGCTCGTGAGGATTACGAGCCTGGACAATGAAGTCGACGAGAAGGACCAGAGTTAGTGCACCAATTGTGAGTCCCCAGACCCATAGTTCTACGTTCAAAGCTTCCTAATGGTTGGAATAAACAAGTAGCCTCAATTGTAGAAGGTTGAGAAGGATGAGGAGTCAAGTATGAGAGTCCTGATTTCAGGGGCTACTGGCCTCATCGCAACCGAACTGGCCAAACAGCTAAAAGCCCAGGGTCACACACCGGTCTGCCTGGTTCGCAGACAGCCAGTTGGCCCAGACGAGGTCTTCATCGATGCCGAAAAGGGACAGTTTGATCAGAGCGTGATGAACAGCATCGATGCGGTGGTAAACCTTGCGGGAGCAACCACAGGAAAGATTCCGTGGACCAAGAAATACATGCAGGAGATTGTTGACTCTCGAATTAAGACAACCCGGCTTCTAGTGCAGGCAATTAATCAAGCAAGCAATCCCCCGAAGGTTCTGGTTTCCGGATCTGCTTCTGGCATTTACGGCGACCGAGGCGATGAATGGCTAGATGAGGATTCAGGCAAGGGAACCGGTTTTCTTTCGGATCTGGCTTTTCAGTGGGAGCAGGAAGCACTCAAAGCAAATACCAGGGTCGTGCTGATTCGAACCACCATGGTGATGAGCAAGAAGCTTGGCGCACTTGGCAAGCTACTCCCGCTAATCAAACTCGGCGTTGGTGGAGCACTTGGCAGCGGTAAGCAGTGGTGGGCGTGGATCTCGCTGGAAGATCAAGCCAGGGCCATCATTCACCTAATTGAAAATGAAGCTACCCAGGGTGCCTACAACATCACGGCTCCAGAGCCTGCGACCTGCGAGCAAATTATTCACGCACTTGGCAAGGCCCTTCACCGGCCAACATTTTTTAGGGTTCCTAGTTGGCTAATGAAGTTAGTTATTGGTGTTGCAGCTGAGGAGCTACTGCTCTGCTCACAAAAGATGAGTGCTGAGAAATTAATAAAGTCCGGATATAAATTCAACCACCCCACATTACGTGAGGTGGTTGAATACGTAGTTAGCTAAGAACTACTTAGCTGCAGCCTTCTTCGCCTTACGACGACGAGCTGGCTTCTTTGCAGCGGTCTTCTTAGCAGCTGGCTTCTTAGCAGCAACCTTCTTCGCAGCAGTCTTACGCTTTGCTGGCTTCTTGGCGGCTGTCTTCTTAGCAGCTGGCTTCTTTGCAGCGGTCTTCTTAGCAGCTGGCTTGCGCTTCGCTGGCTTCTTTGCTGCGGTCTTCTTTGCTGCAGGCTTCTTAGCAGCTGTCTTCTTGGCAGCAGGCTTCTTAGCAGCAGTCTTCTTAGCAGCTGGCTTGCGCTTCGCTGCCTTCTTTGCGGCAGGCTTCTTAGCCGTGGTTGGCTTCTTAGCAGCTGCTGCGGTTTCCGAAATTACGGTGTCCATATGTTTGTCTCCATTCACCCAGACGAATAAAAGCATAGAACAATGTCAACTAAATTGCTCTACGTCGAGCAAGAATTTCATCAATCTCTTTGCTCGTCATCATTCGTCTAGGCTTCGATATATCGATTACTTCGGCAACCTCCGGAGCTGAGTCAGACTGACTCTTTCTCAACGGATCAGGCAGTTGATTAGGCGTCCATTCCTTGTTATTTCGGGCCTTAGCGACTGCTTTTGTGGCCGAGGAACGCACATTCTGACGTGCCGTATAGATGTTGTGGGCGATATTTGATGCCTCTTTGGCAGCTAATCGACTGACGATTAGTGAGAGCAAAGAGAGCGTGCCCAGGGTAATCGACAAAATCCACGCGCCGAGGTTGACTCCGGCGAGTAGGCCGTTTGTCACGGCTGTAATAAATAGGAGTACAAACAAAATCGAAAAAACTCGCTGGGTCATAACCAGGCGATCAAGTCTTGACTGCGGGGTGCTGATCTCAGCTTCCCGCTCTTTTTTAACCTGCTCCTTGATGTTCTTAGCGGTTGCGATTAATTCGCCACGCTTGGCATAGCCGGGAACGAACACCATCAGCCAGACGATGGCGGCTACAACTAGCAGCACCCCGCCTAGGCCCACAGGATTATTCATGCCTACAAAGTTATTGGGATTTATAGCCAATTTCCGCTATTTGAGTTGCGTGTTTGCTAGGCGATTTAGCATCGTGTCGGAACGTTCTTCACGGGTAATTGCGAACACAAAATGATCTCTCCACGCTCCATCGATATGAATAAATCTCTCCTTCAAACCCTCT
>JACCEC012625151.1_pt1 | contig 32858 bp, 50 predicted proteins | sample 7450121 | NCBI WGS metagenome assembly JACCEC01 (sample SAMN15323455, study PRJNA562643) | freshwater metagenome | isolation source: river surface water | place: USA:Blue River Watershed | collected 2017-08-18 | reverse complement strand
TTAAAACAAAACGATAATGAAAGAGGAATTAGTAACGGTTTTTTTATCCCATAAATTAGGAAAGCTAATTGAGGATATTTCAAGTAAGAAAATTACAACTCAGGAACATTTGGATCTTGTTTGGCATAAAGTTTTCGACAAGGCGATTGAAATTGAAAAAAAGCAAATAATTAATGCGTACATAGATTGTCACAATGAAGGACATATTTATGGATTAGATGCAGAAAAATATTATAATGAAACTTATTTAGAAGAAATTGACAATGAAAACACCTAATAAAAATTTTGCAACGGTTTATACCGAAAATGGACAGCAATTTGTATTGGCAAAAGGAGGTTGGAAAATTCCTGATATTGTTAAAACAATAGTTACTGATGATTGCGCAGATGATATGGCAACCGTTGAAATTACATTGAGATGTAATATCGTTGGAAGCGCAGATGAGGCAAAGGCTATTTATGAAGCGCCAAAAGAATGGGCAACTTTTAATCCAAATCAGAATGGCATTTAAACAAACAGCGTTAGAACGGCTTGAAAATCAAATTAAATTTGCAAATAAGGAATTGTACGCAGAATTGTATCACGAAATACGCGAAGCAAAAGAAACGGAGAAACAACAAATGATACAATTTGCAATGGAATTACACAAACGCGATTTGAGCAAAACAGGCACTGATATTTTATTGGATGAAGCACATCAATTATATTTTGAAACATTCGTACTATGAGAAATGAACACGAACACAGATTGCAGACAGTTTTGGCCAAATATCTTGATTTGAACAATTACACGTTTTTTGCGATCCCTAATGGCGGTTGGAGAAACAAGGCCGTTGCTGCTAAACTCAAAGCTGAGGGCGTTAAGGCAGGAGTGGCTGACCTATTAATCCTTTTGCCAAATTCTACCTTTCACGGCCTATTTGTCGAAGTGAAGATCAAAGGCAATTCACAGCAGCCTAATCAGAAAGTATTTGAGCAAAAAGCTAGGGATTGTGGCTATGAATATATCATTGTCAGATCGCTTGACGAATTGATCGAAAAGCTAAAATATTATGAGTCGCAAAGATTTATTGAGCAGGATAAAATATCAAACGCCTACCGTTCAGGCTACATTGACGGAAAACTTGAAAATCAAATGACAATACGATGAGCATTAACAGACAAAAAGCTATTGATTGGGCAAATGAAAAAATTGCCGATCCTAATTTCAGTGAAGATCCCATACGCGTCAATGCTTGGGAATTAATTCACAATCCTAAATTATTCCTTGAAACCTGCGTTGCCCGGCTGACTCACGGATCCGAAATGGAAAAACGCGCCGTTTATAATCGAGTGCGAAACCTTAAAATGTATTACAATGAAATTTCACGATGAGGATATATTTGTTCACGGTGACATAAAATGCACTGATGGCATAACGCGTGAAGAAGCGATTGAAATAATTGAGGACATACAGGAAATTATGATATTTCACAAAATTATTAAAATTGACTTGTGTATTGATCCTTACAAATTCCCAAAAGATTTACTTGATTTTCAAAATCTATAAAAATACAAGGCAATAAATGCCCGGTATTAACAAAAAAACAAACCGATGAAAGCTACAAAAGACAAAATACGTTTATTAACATTTTTCGCATTATGCCAAAATATGCTAGATTTTATTGACGGATCTTGGCAAGGCCACCCGGCTAACAGGCAGGCCGTTAAAATGGCTACAAAACAAATGATCAGGGAATTGGAAAAAACAATGTCCGTATTATTTCCTAGCAATCGCAATGAGGATCCTGAATTACCTGATGCGCTTGATACGTTTCAAAACGCCTGTACGGCAATGGAATCCTTTTTTATGCTAGGAATGGAAATGGATCAGATGGATCCTACACGCAAGGACAGCCTCAATACTCAGATCAATATATTGCTAAAATCTTACGGAATTGATTGTTGGGAGAAACCAATGTCAAACCTATGGAAAAATTAAATAAATTTACAATGCAGTTGGGTGATGAATAACTGCCGGATCAAAAGCACATTTTTCCCTAAACAACAAAAAAATGAACTACGTAGAACCTCACGAAAAGGTTGATTTAGTCAATCAGCCTCCGCACTACAAATCAGCAGGCGGTATTGAATCCATTGAAGTAATTGAATCATTTGAATTAGGCTTCAATCTTGGAAACGCAATTAAATACATTTTGAGATGTAACAAGAAAGGCAATAAAAAGCAGGATCTTGAAAAGGCTCAGTGGTATATCAATCGCGAATTGAATCAATTTAAAGGATAATGTACAATAATCATTTAATTACAATGGCTTGGTGGCTAGGTGGAATAGAATGTGCGTTCATTTTGACAATGATCAAATTGATATTTGACGAAAAAAACAAATTAAAATAGTCAGGTGGCGGAATAGGGGGATCATTCCTCGCGGCAGACGCTAATTGTTGGTTAGAATGAAGAATTACACCACAAAAATCAATTCATTCGTGCAGGTTCGAATCCTGCTCTGACTGCAATACATTTACAACAAACCGTTTTGTTAATCAAAATGGACAAAAAATTAAGGACAAATGATAGAACACGTAAACATCAAATTGGTTATTCCTCATCCAAATAACCCTAGATTGATCAAGGATGACAAATTTAAAAGACTTGTAAAGTCAATCAAAGACTTTCCTGAGATGCTTGAATTGCGTCCTATTATCGTGGACGAATTTATGATTGTCTTGGGCGGTAATATGCGCCTGAGAGCGTGTCAAGAGGCCGGACTGAAAAAAGTGCCGATCATCAAAGCGTCTAATTTGACGCCTGAGCAGCAAAAAGAATTTATCATCAAGGACAACGTAGGGTTTGGAGAATGGGATTGGGATGCTTTGGCAAATGAATGGGATGCGGAATTATTAGCAGATTGGGGGCTTGACGTATGGCAAAACAACGATGAGCCTGATTATTCAATTCTTGATTCTGAGGATCTAACAGATCAGCTAGGCGATATGGCCGGCGGCGTACGCAAGGCGATCCAAATTGAGTTTGAGCCTGAGCATTATGAGGAGGCGCAAGAATTGGTTAAATTTTGGAGAGGCCGCGAATTGTACATTGGTGGATTCTTAATGGAGAAATTGAAAGAAGAGAAATTGAAATAATGTGTTCAATCATTGGTTTTTCGGGCGTTTACAATCGCGATCTATTGACGAAAGTCTTTGAGAACAGCAAAATTAGGGGGATCCATAGTTTTGGATTCTCCTATTATGACGCAGGAAAACTAGTGACAAACAAATTTCTTGATTATGATCAGTTCGTTTCAGCATTACACCAAAAAGCGCCTAACAAATTTATTGCCCATTTTAGATACAGCACCTCAGGCGATTATAAGGAAATTGACAACAATCAACCGTTATCAGACGGCAAAACATCGATTGCTTTCAACGGCGTTATATCGCAGAAAACAAAGGCCGAAATGGAACAGGAATACAATATGTCACTTCAAGGAGATAATGACGGCTATTTATTGCTACACAAAATGGACGATCCTGCGTTTTTATCTAGCAAATCAATCACGTTTGCAATGGTTGGTTTATCAGGCGGTAAATTGGTAGCAATGAAAAACTCAAAGAGGCCATTGTATATTGCTGATAAGGACGGAACGCAATTAATAGCAAGCACGAATGATATTATGAAGCGCTCAGGGATTGATTTTGCGGTTGAATTGTCAAATCTTAAAAAGATAGCATTTTAATGTCACACATCGATTATGCTACATATCACCGGATGAGCCTTGAAGCAAAAGATATTGATCCGTCAATAACTTGCTTAAAATACCTTTCGGACAGGTTTGAACTCAATATTGAGCAACGGTATTGGATCGCGTTTTTGTACGGAACTTGCTATTGCGCGCCAACAGTGTTTTACATCTACAACGAATTTCCGGATTTTGAATGCGTGGACGTGAATAGGCTTACTAATTGGTGGAATGCTAAAAAGGATAATTGTATTTTTCAAACCGATCGACAAAGGATCAAATCTAACAATCAATTTGTTGATTGCTTCAAGTCTTATAAGGCGCTTGTCAAGAATAGTCAGCAAAACTATTTTCGGTCAAAAAATTGGCAGGAAATGTACAAGAAAATGGAGGCTATCAAGTATTTCGGCCGATTCAGCCTATTTAACTACCTTGATGTGTTAAATAACATTACAGACATTAATCATAAACCAACCTACCTGAATATGCTTGAAGCGGAATCTTGCCGGAACGGGTTGGCATACGCCATTAATCGAATCGATCTAGTGGACAAGAAAATTACAAAGAATGACGCCATTTTGTTACACAATTCATTTATTGATTTTTTACGGAAATATGACGGCAACGTATTTCAGATTGAAACTACACTTTGTGCTTATAAAAAATATCGCAGAGGCAGCCGGTATGTTGGATACTACATTGACAGGATGTACGGCGAAATTAAGAAAATGGAAGCGGCAGTAACAAACGGCGTTTATTGGAACGTTTTGTGGCAATTTCGTGAAGAAACTTTTGAAAGGAAATATCTGTATGAGTGTAAAAAATAAAGCGTTTTTTCTTGTAGGGAATTACGGATGCGGCAAATCTTCAATAATCAAGGAAACAGTAACGCGGCAGGAGAGTATATTTTTGGAAATTAGGCCGAATCTTTGGGTTGTAGGCACGCAAATCAATGGCGCTGATAGTTTGTCTCAGTACTCAAAAGAAAGTGTGTTAAAAATGATAATTCAGAACAAAGACAAAAACGTAATTATTGCCGGGAACTACTATTGCCAAATCAAGGATATTGAAATTTTAAATAAGCATTTCAGTGTTGTTTTGGTGTATTTAAAAACAACGTTCGAAAATAACGCAAAACGCATCGCTGAGCGCGGTAAACTGATAAACGTGGACACGTTCAATAATAAATTGAAAAACCACATTTCAATGATAAGTAAAACAAACGGGTTGCGTAAATTGTACATAATTGACAACAATCAGGAATTAAAGCAAACTAAACAGGAATTTTTTAACATAACAGAAAATGAAATCAATCGAATTAGTTAAAATAGAGCATAATGTTAAAATTGGGGATGTTTGCGGCGATATTGAGCCAAATATCACTGAGGACACAATTTTTTTGGTAAATGGAGAGCCGATTGGGTTTTACATTAAAAACATTGCAGATTATTCTGAGAGAGCCGCGCAATTAGTCGCGATCGCAAACACGGAATTTAGAAGCAAGAATGTACCTAAAAGTACAATGAACAGAACAAGCGGAGAACAAGGCAATACGGCAAGGGTTCAGCAATTTAGTACAATCCTTGGTAGCGTTCCACCTAGACCACATATGAAGCGCCCATACCCGTCTATTTCATCGGTTCATCAGGTAAAAACAGCAAATACATTTATCAAGGCAATGCTTATGCTTTGTAACGAAAGTGAGCAGATCATTAAAAAAATAGCGCCGAACATTTATGAAAAGCAGTTGGATATAATTAGCACAAACGTTGATAAAAAATGGCGGTTTGGTAATTTATTCACGTCATCAATTTCAAATTACAATATCTCAGCCCCGTTCCACCGGGATGCAGGAAATTTTGAGGGATGCGTAAATGTTATCATTGCAAAAAAAGAGAACGCAAGCGGAGGCAATACAACCGTGCCTGACTACGGCGCAACGATGGATTCTTGCGACAATTCAATGTTGGTTTATCCTGCTTGGAGAAATGTGCACGGAGTTACGCCAATTATTCCGAAATTTGAAGGCGGATACAGAAACAGTCTTGTGTTCTATCCGTTGAAAGCATTTAAAGGACTATAATATGGCAACCATAGCGCGCGTGACTAAAATGAACAAAAAGAAGATGCTTGAAGCATTGGAAAAATCGTTAGGGATCGTAACGACAGCCGCAAAGGCCGCCGGGATCGATCGCACAGTTCATTACGATTGGTTGCGCAATGATCCTGAGTACAAGACGGCCGTTGAATCATTATCAGATATGACGCTTGACTTTGCTGAATCTCAGTTACACAAGCAAATCAAAGAGGGAAACACGACAGCGACAATTTTCTATTTAAAGACCAAAGGCAAAAAACGAGGATACGTTGAGCGCACAGAGGTTGTACACGAAACCGGCATTGAATCTGCCATAATAGAATGGACACCGGCAACAATCGAAAACGAATAGCGCAGCAATGCAACGTTCAATTTTTTCAGACGCTAAACAGCAACAAACGTATAAAAGTTCATCAGGGCGGTACACGTTCGGGTAAAACTTATGCCCTTTGTCAATACCTGATCTACAAATTAACCTCATCAAAAAAGCCGCTTGTTATTTCGATCGTCCGGAAAACATTGCCGGCTTTGAAAGGATCCGTACAACGCGATTTTCTTGAAATCCTAGACAATTTAGGGATCCTGTTTATAGGGCAGCATAACAAATCAGAAAACACGTACACGTTCGGCAATCACGTTGTAGAATTTCTTTCAGTCGATGAGCCGCAGAAAATTAGAGGCCGGAAACGAAATATATGCTACTGTAATGAGGTCAATGAACTTGATTATGAAGATTTCAGACAATTATTAATGCGTACAACGGATGAGATGATTTGCGATTTTAATCCGTCTGATCCTGTCCATTGGATCTACGATGACGTGATCACGCGTGACGATTGTGACAGTTGGATCTCAACTTACAAAGACAATAAATTTTTACCTGCGGAGTTGGTAAACGAAATTGAGCGATTGCGTGAAAAAGATCCGGATTATTGGCGCGTGTACGGTGAGGGAAAACGTGCGGTGTTTAGTGACAGGCAGATATTCCCTAATTGGAAATTTATGCCAAAGGCGGAATTTCCTGAATTTGATGACGTATTTTACGGCCTTGACTTTGGATTTAGTCACGATCCAACGGCAATTGTTCAGTTGGCAAAGGTTGGCGATAAATTGTTCATTCACGAAATTCTGTACAAGAAAGGAATGACCAACCGTGACATCGCAGATTTTTTGAAAGAAAAGAAAATCAACGAGCATATTATTTATTGCGAATCAGCTGAGCCAAAATCGATTGAGGAATTGAGACAGATGGATATATTGGCCATTCCTGCGATCAAAGGAGAGGGATCAATCAAGGCCGGAATTAGTTTGCTAAAAGAACACGAAGTGATTTGTTCGGCCGAATCGTCAAATTTGTTCAGTGAATTTCAGTTTTATTTTTGGGAACAATTAAAGGACGGCACGATTGTAAACAAGCCGATCGACAAGCACAACCACCTTATGGATGCTATCCGGTACGGTGTTTATACCAAATACAAAAATCGATCTGATTTTTTTGTAGTTTAAATGTGTATTTTTGAGAAAAAAAAGCGATACAAATGGCATCAATACTTGATACATTGCGGCAATCGATTGCCAAAGCACTGACAAGCGGAACCAATCCGGCATACAATAATCTGATCTACACTTGGCTAGGTACAAACATCATAATGAATGAGGACAACGAAGAAACCTACATTCGTGACGGATACCAAAGAAACGCCACCGTATATTCAATCATTAATCTAATTGTAAAAGCGGCAACAACGATTCCAATGACCGTTTATCGTGTAAAAAGCGAGGGAACGGCAAAGCAATACAAGGCGATGACGTCCGGAATAATGGATGGGAATGCGATGTACAAAGCAAATATCCTACGCAAAAGAGCGTTTGAAGAAGTGAAAGACACGGATCTTGAAGCGTTATTAAAGCGCCCAAATCCTGAGCAATCATTTTCTGCTTGGTTAGGAGAAATTGTTGCTTTCGGCAAATTAACCGGCAACCGTTACATTTATGGAATCGCGCCTGATACAGGAGCAAACGCAGGTAAATTTCAAGAGTTGTACAACCTACCATCTCAGTTGGTTGAGATCGTCTCAGGAGGCGTTATGATGCCGGTGGCAGGATATAAAATTCAATACAATTCAATGATTGAAGTGGCGCCTGAGTTAATTTGCCATATCAAAGATTTTAATCCGGACTACGACAGCAGCGGTTCAAACCTATACGGGCAATCGCCATTGCGCGCCGGCCTGCGTGTTTTATCGTCCAACAACGAAGCCGTAACAACCGGATTAAAGTATTTACAAAATCAAACGTCACGCGGAATGCTTATTTCAAAGGACGGAAACTTGACTGAGGTACAAGCGCAGGCGTTAAAAGATAAATTTCGCAGAAATTATCAGGGAGCAGGAAATGCAGGCGATATCATCATCACTCCAAAGGATCTTTCGTGGGTCAATTTTGGTTTGAGCGCATCCGATCTTTCGTTGATTGAGCAATACAACGGAACTGTAAAGGATCTTTGTAACATTTACAATATCCCGGTTCAGTTGCTTAATAACACAGATTCGTCCACTTACAATAATATGAAAGAGGCGAAAAAGGCGCTTTATCAAAATGCGGTAATTCCTGAATTGATTAAGATCCGTGACGAATTAAACAGATGGCTGACGCCTAAATTTGGAAGCGATCTATATATTGATTTTGATTTTACGGCTATCAGCGAAATGCAAGAAGAGGTTGACAAATTAGTCACTCAGCTAGCAAACGCTTGGTGGATCACTCCTAATGAGAAGCGCGACGCAATGAACTACGCAATGGACGTTGAAAATATGTTTATGGATGACTATTTCATTCCTGCTAATTTAATGCCTCAAAATCAAACGCTTCAATCTTTGGAGAATCCAAAGCCGCTAAACGTTCAATAATATGCCATTGCCTAAACCGAATCAGGATGAGAGCCGCAATGATTTTATGGGTCGTTGTGTTATTGATACTAACATTGTCAATGATTTTGATTCCGTTAATCAACGTGTTGCAGTTTGTAACAGTTTGTTTGAGGAGGCGAAAGAAGTCAAAGCGCAGGATAATTGGGCTGACGAATTTGAGAACGAATTAACAAAGGCAGAGCGTATTTCAGTGCGCGATTTTACGGCGTTTTATCAGGCCGAATACAACAAGGCAATCGATCTATTTTTAAAGATTCAATCAATGACTAGCGCAACAGCGCAGCAGTTTTTTCAGGATTCAAAATATATGGATCTGTATGTTGGTATGTATTCAAAGATCGGTTTACAATTCGCAAATTGGTACACGAAAAACGTTGATAAATACCTGCCCAAAGCAGATCCTGCAAATATGCAATCAATTTGGCTTAATTCTTTTGCGTTTATGGGCGCTCAGGTAGGCGGTCAAAGAATTACAATGGTATCAAGTACAGCGCAGGCTACCTTGACAAATACAATACGTCAGTTTATGGCGGATCCTGTTTTTATGACGGCCGGCGAAAAGGTACAATCCAAAATGCTGCGCCAAAAATTCGATTATCTTGCAGACTATCAAGCAAAACGAATCGTGCGCACTGAGGCAACGAATGCTGCCAATTACGCAACGGAACAGGCCGCGCTCAATTTGTTTCCCGGACAGGATATGACCAAAACTTGGAAGTCAGGATATGACGCAAGAGTTCGTGACGCTCATCGTGCGGCAAATAATCAAGTTGTAGCATTCAACGGTAAATTCTCAGTTGGCGGAGAATCTTTACAAAGGCCGGGCGATCCTAACGGATCAGCAAGCAATGTAATTAATTGTCGTTGCTCAATGATTGTATTGCCGAAAGCAGGAGCAAATACGATTGGCGCTCAAATTACCGGTATTGGTTTTGGTTTAGCGCAAGCAGCCGTGATTGACGCAATTAACAGCGCAGAGATAATTGAAGGCGGCATAGCAGGTATTATAGCGGCAGAAAATTCAAACGGTTAAAATTAATTTTCATATTCTGTTTTCTAATTAGCTATTTGACTAATTTTGAGCAAAAGATACGTTATGATTTATAAGCAAACATCCATTGGTATTGATGATATTGACGAGGCAAACGGCATTGTGTCCGGTTACGGCTCAATTTTCGGCAATATAGATTCAGACAACGACATTATTTTACAAGGCGCATACGCCAAAACTTTAATGGAAAACGGTTCACGCGTTCGGTATTGCAACCAACACAGAATCGATCAACCGTTGGGTAAATTCAGCGAATTACGCGAAGATGCAAAAGGATTGTATTTTGTTGCTGAGATCCCAAAAACAAGAATGGGCGAAGATGTTTTGTTATTAATGAAAAATGGCGTGATAACTGAAAATTCAGTTGGAATTATGCCGATCGTTAAGAATTACAGACAAGACGGTGTACGCGAATTAAAGGAATGTAAATTATATGAAATTTCTTGCGTTACATTGGCTGCAAACCCAATGGCCTTAATAACAGACGCAAAAGGACAAATCAATCAGGAATTGTTAGCAAAACGTTTTGACGTGCTAGCAAAAATGATTAAAAAAGAAAACGTATCTGATGAACTTGGATACGCTATTGAAGCAGAATTGATGAAATTGAAATCATTGTTTATTGATGTTACCACTCAGCCGGCAGAAATTGTCACTGAGCCGGAAGTTAAACAGGTGGATATTTCGGAAATTTTTAAATACTTAAACAATCAAATTACATCCAAATAAGATGACAGAAGAAATCAAAAAGCAATTAGATGAATTAAATTCAGCTATTGACGGTCGTATCGCAAAAGCGGAAGGCCAAGCAGTTGCATCAGCAACAGGTAAAGCAGACGAGTTGTTAAAGTCTGAAATCAAGAATTTAGAGGCTAAATTCACTGAAATTCACGGACGTCTTGACGCAGCTGAGGTTGCTGCTAAGAAAACAGCATCAGGAGCAAACGCTCAATCATTCAAGCAATCGTTAATCGACGGAATCACAAAAGGTGGTTTAGAGGGATTGATCAACGGAACTAGCCGTGCGGCTAAATTTGAGATCAAAGCAGGTGATATGACCGTTGCTAACAATTTCACAGGTGAGGTAATTCCGGCACAATACGTTCCGGGTATCAAGTACGATCCAACGCGTCCTGTACACGTTCGTCAATTATTGGCACAAGGATCTACAACATCAGAGGTTGTACGTTATGTGAAAGAATCTGCGTATGACAATGGAGCAGCTGCAACAGCGCAAGGATCTACATTGCCTGAATCAGATTTTGATTTAACAGCATACTCAGCAAACGTTGAGAAAGTTGGTACATATTTCCGTATTTCTGAGGAAATGTTAGCTGATACACCTCAATTAACATCTTACTTAGCAGCTCGCGCTCCTGAGAAGTTATTAACAGTTGAAGATACTCAGTTGTTATATGGTAACGGTACGTCACCAAACATCTCAGGTATCAGCACATCAGGCGCAACAGCATTCTCAGCAGGTGCATTTGCAGACGCAATCACAGCGGCGAATCAGTTTGACGTTTTAACGGTAGCAATCAACCAATTAGCTTTGGTAAATTACCGTCCTGACTACATTATGTTGAATCCAACTGATTTCTCTAAAATCGTATTGTTAAAATCAACTACAAACGAGTATTTGAATGAGCAATACTATGCAGGAATTCAGCCAACATTCTTAGGCGTTCCGGTGATCGTTAATACTGCAATCACAGCAGGAACTTATATGGTTGGTAATTTCGCAATGGCTACTCAATTATGGGTACGCGATAACCTATCATTAGAGTTTTTCCGTGAGGACGGTACAAACGTTCGTGACGGTTTTGTAACAGTACGTTTACAAGAGCGTATTGCTTTAACTAACTACGCGCCACTTGCTATTGTAAAGGGTGTATTTGCAACGGACATCGCTGCAATCGGGGTTTAGTTTTAACGCTGATACAAATTAAGAGAGGCCACCTAAATTTTGGGTGGCTTTTCTTTTTATATTTGTTCAAAAAATAGCACAATTATGGGCAAAGTTTTAATGAAAAAAACGGTATTTGATAACAGATCAGGATACCACAGAGCCGGCGAATTTGTAACCGTTTCGGCTGACGTTGAAAGACATTATTTATTACACGGATACGCAACGTTGCCTGTTGAGGAATTACCGGCAGTAATTGAAGCAAAACCGGAGGCCATTGAGGCCGAAACAAAGGAGCAAAAAATAGTTTACAAGACAAAAGGCAACAAAGCAAAAAAGGATGCGGCAGATCAAGATTAATGACGTAATTGGTGTGCCAATTATTTCAAGAACAGATGCAAAAAATTATATCCGTATTGATACAACGGCAGATGATACGTTGATTGATTGGATGATCGAGGCCGCTCATACAGCTGCTGAAAATTATATGAGCCGCGATATTATCGCAAAAGAGCGCACATATTATTTAGATTATTCCGATTCAGGATTTATTGACGTTCCGTTTGGCCCCGTAGCATCAGTTGACGCAGTAACGGTAAAAGATATTGCGGTTTCATTTACTGTTTACGGTTTAGGCGATCCGATGGTTGAGATCGAGCCACTAGGATCAAACATAAAAATTGATTTTACGACAGAGGGAATGAGTGACGGCCTATTAAAGCAGGCGTTGCTTATGATGGTTTCGACGTATTATGACAATCGTACAGATTTTGTTGTTGGTCAAAGCGTCAATGAAGTTCCAAGCGCATCAGCTAAATTATTAGACGGCATAAAATCAGTATTTATATAATGGCAATATCAAACACGGCATCAATTTTAAAGCAGCGCATCTTGATTAAAAGGATGGCAAAATCTGCTGACGGCTACGGCGGATTCACTCCGGGCGGATATGTTACTATTGATACAGTATGGTGCCGTGTTCAAGAAACAAAAGGCGATATTGATGAAAGAATGGGCGTGCGTCTTAAAAGCACTGAGATTGAAATAACAATCCGCAAAGAAACGGCTGATTTGATTGCTAATGAGGACGTGTTACAGGTTGAGGGTTTTTCGGCTTTATATCGAATCAATTCAAACTTTCAAACGTTTGAAAACTTTTGGGTAAAAATGACGGCTACAAAAATTGAGGGATAATGATCAAAATAAAGGTTGATTCAAAGCAAATTTTAATGCTGCAAAAACAAATTGCAGATTTAAAGTATTTTGCCGGGCAAGAATTGTCTAATGAATTAACTGCAACCGCCGCAAAAGCCGTTAAGCGTATGAAAGAAACAGCACCTCACGACAACGGAAATCTTCGCAATTCAATCGCATACGAAAGACAAAACAATTCAAACGTAATGATCGCAGCGCGCGCTCCTTATGCGCCATACGTTGAGTTTGGTACAGGTCGTGGAGTTACTTTGAGATTTTTACAAGAGGCAGGATTCCCGTCATCATACGCTGAGCAATTTAAAGGCAAAGGAATCAAGAAACAAAATATGTACGCGCGTCCTTATTTTTTCCCGGCAATCCGGACTGAAATGAGATTATTGAATGTACGGTTGTACCAAAAATTAAAACAATTAACGAAATAATGTTAGAACCAATACAATTTATACGCAAGGCGATCATTACGCGTTTGACCAACAATGTTGTTATTGGCGGCGTTACTTTTGGCGTGTATAACCGGGTTCCGTCATCGGCTTCTTTCCCGTACATTTTAGTGTACTCAGTTTCCTCAGATGAAACAGATTTTAATCAGTCATCATATATCACTGAAACAATTACTCGCATCGAGGTTGTAACGCGTTTTGCGTCAGACTCAGGCGGAGAATTAACCGCAAATCAGGCAATCAATAGAATTTTAGAATTAATTAGGACGCGTTCAAACGGATATTTTGATTTGTCAGCTGACGGATTCAATGTATTTACTTGCGTAAAGGAATCATCTACATATATGGTCGACGATGAGCGCGATCACACGTATTTTCGTGGTATTATCGAAATCAGTAATAAAATCCAACAAACAGTATAATGGAAACAAGGGATGCCATCATTGGCCTAATATCATCTACAATCACGGCGTTTATTTCGTGGATCTTAGGAAAGCGAAAAGAGAATGCAGATATCAGTACAATACAATTAGAAAATTCGCAGCGCGTGATTGATATGGTTACCCAAATGAATGAGAAGTTGGAAGCGAAAGTAGATCAGCTATCAAAGAAAGTTGATGAATTGACAGTTGAAATTGAAAACCTGCGTGAAGAAAATCATAATTTGAAGCACGGAAAATCTGTAAAAAAGAAATCTGATCAGGAATAATGAAAGATCAAATCACATTAGATCGCATTAAATTAATACATCCAAAATTGCGCGCTGAGGTTGCCGTAATTTACGATGAAATTGTAAACGCTCTGAGAGGCAAAGCGTTTTGCAGATTCGCATATACACTCAGAACTTTTAAAGAGCAAGAGGCAATATATGCTCAGGGCAGAACAAAACCGGGCGTAATTGTTACAAAGGCAAAACCGGGATTGAGCGTTCATAATTACGGGTTGGCGATCGACATTGTATTAATTGACGGCAAATCTGCTTCGTGGGATATTAAAAAGGATTTTGACGGAGATGGCAAAGCAGATTGGATGGAAGTTGTAGCCGTATTCAAAAAGTACGGATGGGAATGGGGAGGCGATTGGAAGAAATTCCCGGATGCGCCGCATTTTCAAAAGACTTTCGGCAAAACGCCGTCGGAATTATTCGCGATGTATAATGCTAAAAAAATAGATTCACAAGGGTACCTGATACTGTAATGAAAAAATTCCTAATCATCGCGATCGTTTTGTTTGCTAGTTGCAAGCCGACAAAGACAATAATCAAAGAATCAACCATTGTAAAATACGACACGATCCATACGTCAGACGTGATCTATAAAACAAACGCGATCCGTGATTCAATTATCATTGAAAATCCTTGTGATTCTGCGGGCATTTTAACGGCTTTTTATTCGAAATTTGTAATACCACAAGGAACAATCACTGTTCGTTCCTCACGCGGCAGAATTGAGGCCAAAATCGATATTGATTCGATCGAATCAGTTTACAAATCAAAATATCAATTATCAAAATCAGACAATGTTCGAATTTCGAACAAAGAAGTGATCAAAAACGTAGTGCCTGCTTGGGCTATTATTACTATATTTTTTGAATCAGTCATCATTATCGGTTACGTGTTCTATAAAACAAGGCTGATTATTTTTTAACTTGCATTAAAATAAGCAGGTAGAAAATGGCATCATTAACCGGTCAATTAGTAGCGGAAACATACAAAGCATTGTTAAAAACCATTGACAATGACATCCTAACGGCAAGCGAAAAACAAATCACAGATGGTTTTGGAGGCGGCTCAAATGTTTTCATCGATTCGCAAGGGTTTCTAAGAGCAAATAAATACAAGGTCACGAACGGTTTAGCAACGCAATTTTTAAAGGCTGACGGATCGTTGGATTCAAATACCTATCTGACCGGCATTACAAGTTCTCAAATCATTACGGCCTTAGGATACACGCCTGTAACAAGCGCGCGTACATTGACGATCAACGGTACAACGTACGATCTTAGCGAAAATAGATCGTGGACGGTTGCAGGTACTGCGGCTGTTTGGGGAAATATATCAGGAACTCTAAGCGATCAAACGGATTTACAAACTGCTTTAAATGCAAAATACAATAATCCGGCCGGCACAATATCTCAATACATTCGCGGAGATGGCTCATTAGCAACGTTTCCGACGCTACCGGGAGGCTTGCCAACAGGTGGCACAGCAGGCCAAATTTTAGCTAAAATAGACGCAACTGACTATAATACTCATTGGATTGATAATTACGCCACACAAACCAAAAATGAGGTAAAATTAGGTCAAACTCTAGCAAAGGGTGCGGCAGTTTACGTTTCGTCTGCAAACGGAACAAATATGATTGTTTCGGCGGCTTCAAATACAACTGAGGCTACATCATCAAAAACGTTCGGTTTACTTGAAGCAGGTGGGATAACAAATGACTTAGTTAAATGCGTTACATTCGGATTAATTGCCGGATTGGACACGTCAACTGCTCAGGCAGGAGATCCTGTTTGGTTAGGTGTAAACGGAGCATTGATTTTTGGTTTAGCAAATAAGCCGGTAGCGCCTGCTCATATGGTTTATATTGGAGTTGTAACGCGCGTACAATCAAATAATGGCGAAATTTTTGTAAACGTTCAAAACGGGTTTGAATTAAACGAAATTCACGATGTATCAATTACATCTGTTGTTAATAATCAAGGTTTATTTTACGAATCATCCACAGGATTGTGGAAAAATAAAAGCATCGCAACAGTGCTCGGATATACGCCTCAGGCGCAATTAGATGGAACAGGATTTGTAAAAGCATCAGGCACAACAATTTCATACGACAATACGACGTATTTAAGTACAACGAATGCGGCATCAACTTATCAAAGATTAGATAATATAGCGTCCTCTTTATTTGCGAGCGCTACCAATTACCCAAACAACAATGCGGTAATTGCAGGATTAGCGCTAAAAGCAGATTCTGCAAATCCGGTGTTCACGGGTTCAATGAATATCGTCGGAATTGATTCAAGGATTAATTTTTACGATGAAAATAATCTTAGGAAGTTTTTTATTGGGTATAATTCAGGCAAATTAATAATTTATCAAGATGCAGGATCGGCTCAAAGGTTTGAAATTAATACAAGCGGAAATATAACCACAGGAGTTAATAACACGATTACATCGTGGGGTTTTATAAAATCCGGCGGAACCGCAAGTCAGTTTTTAAAAGCGGATGGCTCAATTGATGCAAATACGTATGTGACATCAACTGCATTAGCTGATTATTTATTAATAACAACGGCCGCAAGCACATACCAAAGATTAGACAACATCGCTTCGTCTTTATTTGCAAGCGCAACCAATTATCCAAATAACAACGCAGTCATTGCCGGATTGGCTTTAAAAGCGGATGCAGCAAATCCTGTATTTACAGGGTCAATGAACATTCAAGGGTTAGAATCTAGGATTAATTTTTACGATGAAAACAATTTAAGAAAGTTTTTTATTGGTTATAGTTCGGGACAATTGTCAATTTTTCAAGATGCCGGATCAGCAACAAGATTCCAAATAAATTCAAGCGGAAACATAACAACAGGTGTTAACAATACAATAACATCTTGGGGTTTTATCAAATCTGGTGGCACATCAAGTCAATTTTTGATGGCTGATGGATCGGTTTCAACCGGGCCTGCAAATGGAATTACAGGAACATTGACATCAGGATTTATCCCAAAGGCAACAGGTGCAAATATATTAGGTAATAGTATTATTTCTGAGGTTAGTTCAAAAATCAGTATTACATCATCATCTGCTTATGGTTGGATATATTCAAACGATGTTAATCATAGTATAATTTTGCGTGCAGATAGAAATGGAACGGTTTTAAATTACACTAATTATTATCAATATGGGGGTACATTGGCTGATGGTTTAGGTCATAAATTTTGGACAGGTGGCGATTTGTCAATACAATCATTGAGATTTCAGGTTGCTGATAATGGTGTTTATGTTGCTAATAATTTATTTGTAGGTACAACAACAGATTCAGGTTATAAATTTGATGTAAATGGAACAGGTAGATTTTTAGGGGCATTAACAATTTCGACGGCTAATTCACCCGGTTTAGATATTAGAAAAGATGCGTCAGTTGATAATAGGTATTTAAGATTCACAAATTTTCAAGGATCAGGTATTACGTGGGATATCATTAATCAAAGCAATGTAAATGGGAATAAATTGCAAATTTATAACGCAACAGATGGAACAACTGCAGCAGAATTTACACCTGATTTGTATGCAAATTTTAGCGGATTAAGATTAAAAGGTACAGATTCAGGAAATACAATTTATGTTGGGAGCCGAAATATGGGAATCACGGCCGAATCAGGATATAATATTTCAATTGGCCGATCAAGTAATACAGCAATTGCACTAAATGTTAATACATCAACAGGAAATGTTGGTATTGGAACGGCTACACCTGCTAATCAATTATCAGGTACAAAAGGATTGTCAATTCTTGATGCAACAAATGCAGCATTAGGATTATCAAATGGAACCAATCATTGGTTGAATTATTTAGGAGGTTCACAATACAGATTTTGGAATAATACATCCAACGAGGTGATGGTTTTACATCTTAATGGAAATGTAGCAATTGGAAATGGAACAATTGATGCAGGCGGATATGGTAAATTAGCAGTTGGTGGAGGCATTAGAATTTTAGATGATAAAAATGCTAAATTAGAAATTGGTAGATATTCTGCAGGTGCGCCAAATTCATATATTAAATTAGGGTCAAATTCAAGTTCGTTAAGAATCACAAATAGTTTAGATACGGTTGATTTATTATATTTAACTAATTCAGGATATTTAGGTGTTGGAGTTACTCCTAGTAATTGGAATACATTAAAATCAATTGAAGTAGGCCAAACAGGTAATTTTTATGCAGGATTTGATGGTGGTTCTGCAATATATTTAGGGAGTGGTGCATATTATTCAACAGGTTGGAAATACGCATTGACAGGATTAAATGCTAGTTTAGCAGATATTGGTCAGGGATCATTTACGTTTTATAGAGCAGGAAGTGGAACAGCAGGGAATAATATTACTTGGTCAGCAACATTGCAATTAAATTCAAATGGCAGAGTTTTAGTAGGAACAACAACAGATAATGGATCACTTTTTCAAGTAAATGGAACATCATCATTTTTAGGTACAACGGCATTACACGATAATCAATTACGTGTTAGGGCAATGAGTGATCCAAATCACGCAATCGTCTATAATGGAACAATTAATGGCCCATTATCATACGGATATTTTGGTGCAGGTTTAGGATATACGGAAGGCGGTTCAGCAAATATTACATTGATGACATATCGTGGAAATGCAATGGTTGGATATACATCCGATCAAGGCCACAGATTAGCAGTTAATGGATCAGTTTTAGCAACATCATTTTTTGAATCATCTGATTTAGAATTAAAAAACATTTCAAAAAAATACGATTCAAATGATTTTGGTGCAATTGAATTTAATTGGCTTGATGAAAGAGATGCAAAAAATCATTGGGGATATATTGCACAGGATGTTCAGAAATTTTTACCTGATGCAGTTGTGAAAAATAAAGATGGATTTTTAGCCGTAGATTATAATCAAGCACACACATATAAGATTGCGCAATTAGAAAAACGTGTGGCTGAATTAGAGGCAAAATTAAATTTGAATTAATATGCAATGGATAAATGTCGCATCAAATCAAACGTGTTCGTGGGATAGCTTACAAAATGCCTGCGATAATGGTTATTTTTTGCAAATATTACCAATGCCACCATCAGGTGTTCCGGCAGGCCGTTGTGTTAGAAAGGAATTAATTCAATCGTATATTGAAATCCAATCAGCACCATTGTCAGGTGTGCCAAACAATGAATTGGTTGTAAAAAGCCAATTAGTGGCCATTCAATACACATATTATCAATTAACACCGTGTGATGGTGGTGCAGGTGCGTGGACACGTATTTTCCCAACATTAGGAGTTGGCCAACGGTATATTTTGCCCGGTTTTACTAATCGGTTTTTCTATTACAATGGAATATCGCAAGGGCCACAGGTGATGATACCATCCGGATACAACGGTTCAATTCAAATTGTAAGTGGTTCAACGTATTGTCCATAATACGTATATTTGCATATTAAACAACCAAATCAACATAAAATGAAAAAGAAGTACGCAGAAATCATTGTTTTGTCACGTGTATTAAAACATTTTGCCGGAGATCAAAAGACTAAGGCACAAAAGAAATTGGCTAAAATTGATGAGAAATTAAAGCCATATTTGGATAAATACGATGAACAAGCAGAGGAACACAGATTGGAATTTGCATCTGTTGATAAGGACAACAATCTAATTTTGAAAGAAAATGGAGGGTATTCGTACACAAAAGATGGATTAAAAAAATTGACTGAGAAATCAAAGGCATTAAATTTGACTGAGGTTGATTTTGAATTAATTCAGGTAATAAATCCAGAGGGATTAGAAGAATTTGGATTCTTGAAAGATTGGGTTGAGGGCGTTGAGTTTACAAACATTGAAGAAGAAATTGAACTATAATATATGAAAACTATTCAACCGGTTTCGATTTGGGATAACGGATCAGTAAAAGAAGCCAAAATTTTGAACGCTTATGCGGTCAATGTAACGTTAGGAACGTCAGCAACGTTTTATTATTCATTGAGCGCAGAAAACGATGATCAAACAATCGGATCACAAGTTGCTCAGGGTAATTTAACAATGGACGGCGATGCGTATGCGCAATGGTCAGTTGATTCGTATGCTTGGGATTGGGTAGCAGAGCAATTAAATTTGACAATCACAGGCGAATATGTTCCACCTGTACCACCTGAGCCTACACCGTCACCGGAACCTGAAATTGAATCACCTGCTGTATAAATGGCATTAGTAAACGGCACAAACGTAGTTCTGTATGAGGGCGATATAGCACTTGGTCATTCCAAGTCAGCTACAATGGCCTTGCAGATGGATATGGCTGAATTTACTAACAAAGATTCACAAGGTTGGAAAGAAGTTTTAGCCGGTAAACGATCGGCTACATTTTCGGCTGACGGATTGATCGATTATTCTGATCAGGTAAATTTTAACGATTTTGCGGATCGTATTATTACAAGATCGGAAGTTCAATGGGTATTTCAGACGGCCGGTATGTTTTACTATGGATTGGGATATATTACAGACGTTGAACAAATTTCGGAAACGGAAACTGTATCAACGTATTCTGTTAATTTTAAGATTTCAGGCCGCATTTATACTGATACACGGTTGATATGGAATCAGGTATTTACGAATTGGGAAAACTTAAATATACAATGGCAAAATCTATAATTGATTTTGAATATATTTGCATAAATATCAGAGCATAAAAATTAAACAAAAATATGGCAACATCGGGAGTATTTAACGGCACGAACCTATTGATCAAAGTTGAAGGAACGGCTATCGCACACACAACGTCTTGTTCTTTGTCTATCTCACAAGACATCGCAGACGCTACTACAAAAGATTCATCAGGTTGGTCTGAGGGAATCAGTGGCCTACGTTCAGGCGAAATTTCGTTTGACGGTTTGGTAAACTACGCATCAGCTGCTAACGCAGAAGAATTGGTTGACTACGTTTTAAACCGCACAGTTGTAACTTGCGTATTTGGAACATCGGCAACAGGTGACGTAATCTACACAGCTGAGGGTTATATTGCATCAATCGAGCAATCAGCAGAGATGGAAGCAGCAGTGACTTTCTCAGGATCAATCACATTGACAGGCGCAATCGTAAAATCAACAAACGCATAATTTGTTGATTGCAAAATAGATCCCGGCATCAGTAAAAATGGTGCCGGGTTTTAAAGTTTAAACACCTAATCAAACACAAATGGAAGTCAATCAAAAAAGGGGGTATTGTCAGTTGAACATTGGCGGTAAAATTCGCACCCTGCATTTTTCAATGAATTTTTGGGCTGCTTTCGAGCAGGCGTCAGGTTTCAGCATCTCTGAGATCGACAAAGTATTTGGATCCGGTTTATCGTTGTCCTCAATGAGAGCATTGGTATATTCAGGATTGCTTGCTTTCGATCAAGAGAACGGCAACGAAATTGACTATACGATCTACAAGGTAGGCGATTGGATGGAGGACGTTGATCAGAGCGCTTTGACTTTGATCGTAGAAACTTTGATGCAGTCACGAATCTTGGGAAACGATCTCAACGCAGGCGTGCGAAGAAACGTTGAAAAATCCACAAAAAACCCAAAGCCCAAAAACCCCTAACGTGGGATTCAATGTTTGACTTTTATATTGGTCAAGCAGGGATAACACCGGATAATTTTTGGCGCAATACTTGGAAAGAAAATGCGTTGTTGGGGGAATCTTGGAGTGTAAACGTGAATTTACATTGGGAGATGCACAGATTCACGAGTACAATGATAATAAATTCGCAAGCCACGAAGCGCTCTCAATTAATTACACCTGATAAGCTATTCCCGTTGCCACAGGATGTATATTTGGAAAAGGGCAAACCGAAATCAACACCGGAACAATTCGAGGCATTTTTGAAGCAAATTGAAAAAAGTCAATCCAAATAACGGGTTGGCTTTTTTTTTAACTTTACATTATGGCAAACATATTAGAGGTATTAATCAGTGGCGATTCTAAGGAACTAGAAGCGGCATTATCACGGGCTGACAAGCAATTACAGAATTTCGGCAAGCAGGCGTCTGAGATCGGTAAGTCAATGTCCACTTACATTACTGCTCCATTGACGCTTGCGGGCGGCGCTGTAATTAAATTGGCGTCTGATTTTAACGAATCAATGAACAAGGTTGATGTTTCATTTAAAGATTCGTCAGCTGAGGTTCAGGCATTCGCAAAACACGCTCTGACGTCGTTTGGTATCGCTGAGGGTACGGCATTAGATATGGCCGCATTATTCGGCGATATGGCAACCGGTATGGGAGTTGCTACACAGGACGCGGCAAAATTATCTACGTCAATGGTAGGTTTGGCCGGCGATCTTGCGTCATTTAAAAACATTGGTATTGATCAAGTACAGACGGCGTTGGCCGGGATCTTTACGGGTGAAACTGAATCGTTGAAGCGATTAGGTATTGTAATGACTGAGGCAAACGTCAAGCAATATGCGTATTCTGAGGGGATCAAGAAATCATACGAAGAAATGACGCAGGCCGAAAAGGTTATGTTGCGTTACAATTACGTGCTTTCTGTTACCAAAAATGCGCAAGGAGATTTTGAGCGAACAGGCGGAGGCGCTGCGAATCAGATGCGTATGTTTGCCGAATCCTTAAAACAGGTCGGCGCTCAGTTTGGTCAGATCATTTTGCCGTACGTTACGGCCGCATTTAAGGCGTTCAATTCATTTATGGTGAGCGTTTCCGAATCGTCCACTGCTACAAAAACAATCATTCTAGGTTTGGCGGGTTTAGCTGCCGCTATTGGCCCCGTTTTGGTTGCCGTAGGGTTTCTATCATCCAATATGATTTCCGGCTTTACAAACGCAACGAAAGCAGTTAAATTGCTATGGACAACGATGATGGCAAACCCATTAGTTGCTATTACAACATTAGTTGCCGGATTGACTGCGGTTTATTTAGTTCAGATGGGTGTTTTCAAGGATCTGACTGATGTTCAAAAAGAAGTCAATAATTTGAAAGAAGAGTCACTTCAATCGACAATCAAAGAGGAAAACGAATTGCAGAGATTGACGAAATTGGCTCAGAATCAAAATATATCAATGGAGGAGCGCAAAAAAGCTATTAAGGCTATAAATGCGTTGTCTCCTGAGTATTTGGGCAACATTTCATTAGAAACGATCGGAACTGATAAGGCCAAACAATCAATGGATAAATACATTGGATCGTTACGGCAAAAGGCTACAACAATGGCTGCAAACGCTAAAATTGAGGCGTTGTCAGCTAAAAAATTAGAGTTGCAAACCGGAGAAGCAGACGCAGGATCGTCAGTATTAGGTGCTTTGTCTTTGGCTTACGGAGCGGCTACAAATAACGCTGATTTATTAGCAAAAGGTGCAGTTGATAGAGCAAATCGCACAAAACAAGAAATAGCAAACATTGATAAACTTATTGAACAATATGCTAAAATGGGCAATATTGATCTCAATAAAGTTGATTCACCTACAAGTACAGGTGGCAAACCTGCATACGATCCGAAAGCAGCGGCAGAAGGTGCTAAGGCTCAAAAAGAGGCCGACAAAAAAGCATTAGAGGCAAAAAAAGCTATTTGGGAAGAAGATTTCAAGTTTTATGAAGATTATTCAAAGCGTTTACAGGCGGCAAAAGATAAGGTTGCGAAAGAAGATCAAGCAGCGCAAGATGCTTTGGCCTCAAAATATCTAACAGATAGACAAAAAGAGGTTGAAGAATTAGCCGCAACGTACGATGAACAAGTTGCTTTGCGTCAAAAATTACATCAAGACACTACTGCTATTGATGACAAATTTAGATCGGATCAACAAGCGCAGACAGCCAAATACGATGAAGAAGATTTGGCAGCAATGTCAGCTAATTTTGAAGAGCAAGTTCAGGTAATGAACAAATTTGCGGAACAAGACGCAAAAGTTGCTGCTGAAACATTAGCGGCAAATATGGAAAAAACGAAAGAAATTATAAACGCAATAGGTCAGGCCGCAGGATCTGTTTTTTCTAGCTTAGGTAATACAATAGTTGATTCAATGGGTTTAGCTTCAACCGGATTAGAGGGTTTTGCTAGTTCAATGATGAAAACATTGGTACAGTTAGGAGCAATGATTGTACAGCAATTAGCAATGAACCTTGCGTCATCTTTGGGTTGGGTTACGCAGGGCGCTGCTCAGTCAGGAGCGGCTACGGGGCCAGCTGCGGTATTTACAACACCGGCGTTCATAGCGACAGCAGTTGGTGGCGTTTTAGCAGCATTTGCGGCAATTCCTAAATTTGCAGCAGGCGGTATTGTTTCGGGGCCAACTATGGGTTTAATGGGTGAGTATCCGGGCGCAAAATCGAATCCGGAAGTAATTGCACCGTTAAGCAAATTACAGGGTATGCTAGATCAAGGAAACGGCGGCGGATCTGCAAACGTATCAGGCGAATTTGTATTGCGCGGTCAAGATTTGGTTGTAGCTTTACAAAGAGCCGAAAAACAAAGAAACAGAATAGGATAACAATATGGCATACGGTGTAAAATACAGATTGGAATTTGCCGATCTAAAAGGCAATAAACGCAAGGTTGAGATATTTAAAAATGGATATTCAGGCAGCGTTTTACCTATGATTGGAACGTCTGAACCGGTAGAAATTGAGTGGAAAGCAGATGAGGATATTTATGAGCCATTAATTGGATCTCAATGCACCTTAAATTTAATGGTAACGGATGACGTTACCTATGACGATTTTTACCTGTACGATGAGCGAGAATACAAAGTTGTAATTTATTACGAATCGTCAGCAGGCGCTTGGTCAACGTTTTGGTCAGGTTGGGTTGTAAACGATCTTTATTCTCAGGCATTGGTTTCAACGCCGTATTCTTTGTCAATTACGGCAACGGATAATTTAGGCCAATTAGATGCTTATGATACTTGGATGCCGGCGATCGGTACAGACAATCCGACGCTTTGGCAATTTATGTACAACGCTTTGGGCAATCTGTCTTTGGGTTATGACATTTATATTAGCAATGATTTAAGGATCTCAACCGATTCGGCTTGGAAAAACGTATTTGATCAAGTTACAATCAAAAAGGCGGGATTTTATCACGATTCATATATCATTAATGACGCTAAAACAACATTGAGATCAATACTGCTAGGGTTTAATTGCCGATTATTTCAATCGTTTGGGCGTTGGTATATTGTAAACAATTCTTCATACGGCGATCAACGTATTATCGAGGGAATACAGGCCGGAACATATACAGGATCCGGAATTTTAACAGCAAAACAAGCCTTTTTGAACGCAGGATCTGAGAATATAAAGTATTGGATCTATAATTCAGCAGGCGTTGCTCAATCATCAGTTACAACAAATATGTTGAAAGTGGTTCCGACAAATATGCAACCGATTGGTCAAAATTTGTTTAGAACGCCGCGCAGACCGGTTAAAAAATATCAGGAAATTGTTGATATTTCTCAGCAGCAATACGATCTTAATTTAAACGCATCGTTTGAATTTGACTATGAAAATTGGACAACGACCTTAGTAACAACGGAATTTGTTAATGCTCCATTTGCAGGCCGTAGATCGTTAAAATATGTAGGTACAAGTGCATTAGGCGTTTATGCGCTTAGGTTGGTAAGCTCAGGAGCCGCAAACGCTATTAAAGGGAATCAATATCAGGTATTATTTTCAGTCAATATCGACAAAGGCGGATCTGATAACCGATTGCCTTGGTTTTTGCGAATTGAATATGCGCCGGGCGTTTATACATATTGGAGTGAAACTAACAAAACTTGGGGAACGTCACCGGGATCGATTGCTTGGAATGAAACATCAGTAGTTGGAGCAGGAACGTTTGAATCATTCAAATTTACAGCAAAAGAAGCGCCTGAACCCGGAGAAATTCAAATTGGCTTTTCATATCCTTACATTAATTCGGCCGGTTTATATACAGGTATGTATTTAGATAACTGCGCGGTGCGTAATATCGACAAAGAGCAGAACGTGTACAAGGAGGTTTATTTCATTCGTGAGCAATCGGGATCGTTTGTAACGTCCGATGTTATGGAACACAAGGAAATCTATCAAACTGACGTTGATTCGGTTGTATTCTTAGGAGCATTTACTGATAACAATTCTTTCAAGCGCGCTCAGGACGCAGGCGGATTATTTTTGGAGCAGATTGTGACTCAGCAAAGAATAAATGATTTCAGGCAATACTCAATGCAATATGAGGGCGATTTATACAATATGGATCAATTCGGCGTAATGACGATGGCTCACAAATTATGGATCAAATTCAATACATTAACTGAGACAGATTCGGCCATTGTCGATTCGATCCGGTTACAGATGAAATCAAATATATACAGTTGTCAGTTTCATATCCCAAACAATTACACGGACGTGGCTACAACATACAGAATTTCATATCAAGAGTAATTTTGTTTTTCATAGGTTTAGTAGTGCGCATCCGTTTACCTTATAGGTATGGCGGATGTTGATTAGGGTGAATGCAGAATGGTCGTGGAATTATCTACGGCCATTTTTGTTTTATTTATCGGTTTCACTAATTAGTTATTTGGCTAATTTTGAAAAAAAACTACAAATGGGTTTAAAACACGATCAAATCAAGGATCATTTTTTTTCATCTCCATTAACAATCGGACAATTTGCGGATAAGTATTGTGAAACTTACGGTTTTGCTAGTGGGAAACAAATGCAAAAAATGATGTCAAAATACGGTATTGTTAGCAAGGAAAGGGCAAGAATAAGATTGGAAAATCTTCCAAAAGCGCAGATTCAATCAATAGATTTTGGCGAAATAGACAATTTCGGGATTGAAGAATCAATTGGAAAGGAATACACCTCAGCTAGATTGCCTGAGCAATACAAAAAGATCGGGATCCTTTCTGACATTCACGTTCCATTCCATTCGGTTGAGGCCGTTGTATGCGCAATTAAGCATTTAAGAGAACAAGAAATTGATTGCCTGTATTTGAATGGAGACACTTTTGATTTTTATTCAATAAGCCGTCACGAAAAGGAAAAGGATCTCAGGGATTTTCCGAGAGAGATTGAGATGTGCCGTAATTTCTTACAAAAGTTGCGTGATCTATTTCCTAACATTCCGATCTATTTTAAGGCCGGTAATCACGAAAACAGGTATCAGCGATATTTAAACGAGCAGGCTGAGGAATTTGCGCAGCTTCACGAAATGCAGTTTGACAAGTTTTTCCGTATGGACGTGCTTGACATTAAATTTGTACCTGATTGGCAAGGTATGGAAATGGGGGATCTATTAGTGGTACACGGTCACGAAATTATGGCCGGTGGTATGAATCCATCTCAAACTACTTTCAACAAAACATTCTGCAATACTTTGCTAGGACACGTCCACCGTACTACAAATACAATTAAAAAAGACGGATTCAAGCGCTTCATTCATACGTATTCAACCGGATGTTTGACGCAATTATCGCCAAAATACTATCCATTTGCTCAGCACAATAACGGTTTTGCGATCGTTACAATCGCAGACGGAAAATCAAAAGTGGATAACATTATGATTAAAGACGGAAAAATTGTTTAAATTTGTGCGAATAAATTAAGGTTAAAATCAGTATAGTTGTTGTGAGTTGAAAAGGGCATTCCATTGGATTGCTCTTTTTTTTTACCGTTAGATAAATTTTAGTTTAAAAAAGTTTGAAAAAGTTTTGAACTTAAAATAATTAGTATTTACTTAGCCATATCAAACAACAAAACAACTATAACAATGGAAAATTTAACACAATTAGAAGCATCGGTTTTAACTTCAATCAAGTATCACGAATCAAACGGTTGGGAAATGGGAGTTTGCGCAGAAGATATTGCGGATCAAATTAATGTAAATACAAAATCAATCAGAGGCGCATTTTCGTCGTTAATTAAAAAAGAATTGATAGCAGTTGAATCATTAGTTCAAGGATGTCCTCCATTTGCTTTTTCAATTTAAAGATAAAAGTCGCACAGTATTCGTACAGCGCACTGAGCCGGAGCAGATTCTCCGGCAAACTTTAAAACAACTATACAATGGAAAATTTACAATTAAACGGTTTTACAAGTCAATCAATTCGTACTGCTGAGGCGATCGGATTATCAAAGTGTTTGGAGGCTTATGCAGAATTTACTCCAAATGAATACATTATGGAAATTGGATTCAATCCAAATTCAGGTTACACGTACATTGCCTTGGAGCATTTATGTATTTCGATTTGCTCAATGCAAGGATGTGACGTTGAGTATTTAGTTACAGATTTTGATTCAGGCGAAGAGTATTTTTTTGACTCTTATGAGGAAGCAGAAGAAAAGCAATTATCAATCAATTCATAAACAACAACAATATGTGGAACTTATTAAAAACAATCGACAAAAATGACATAGCAGGTTTAGTTATCTGCTTGACTGCAATCGCGATCTGCGTGAAAATTATGTATATCGTTGGAAACATTTAAAAATATGGCAATGGTATATAAAATCACTTTTAAGGATCACGCCGGATATTACACGGTGACTAAAAGTTTTTCCAATACTGATGAATTGGGAAAATATATTCAGAATGAAATGGCCAATTATGGCGGCAAGGAAATAGGCATTGAGGAATTTGAATCAATGCAGGATATGTTAGAAAAACGGTACAAGAATCAAGATGAGAGTTAAAATCAAAAAGGGGGAACTGCACAGATTGGTTGCAGATGATCTAAACAAAAGAGGTATTAAACCAATCAGCGCCGAAAAATGGCAGGCGCATAATATACAGATGGCCATATCAAGAAATTTAAACTATCCACTGATGTGGGAATCAATTAACAGAATATCTAAACAACTATACAATGAGTCAGAAAACAAGTAATCCATTAGCCGAAATTCAGGCAAAATTAAAAGCACCCAAAGGGCAATTTAATTCGTTTGGGAAATATCATTACAGATCAGCTGAGGATATTTTGGAGGCCGTTAAAAAGGTAATTAATCCGATGGGATTTTCAATTACATTAACAGATGATTTAATTGGTGCCGATGGCCGTTGGTATATCAAATCTGTTGCCGAATTGACTGATGGTGTAAGAACATTTAAATCAATAGGATTGGCGCGTGAAGAAGAAACCAAAAAGGGAATGGACGGATCTCAAATTACAGGAGCCGCTTCAAGTTATGCTCGCAAGTATGCGCTCAACGGCCTTTTCGCGATCGATGACACAAAGGATTCAGACGCGACAAATAATCACGGGAAATCGCAGGAATCAGCGCCTCAGGCAAAAGCTAAAACAGGTATGCCACCGTTGTCTGATTTTGATATTCAATTTCAAGGATTAATTGAAACAGTGAATAAAATCACTCAAATATCGGAGTTAAAGGGATTGTGGGATGAATTACTTGACGAGGCGAAGCAAAACAAGGAGGTTCAGCAATTATTTAATCATAAAAAACAAGATTTAACATCAAAATAAACAAAATACCTATGAAAAATGAATTAATGAGTGTTGACGGTCAGATCCTTGACCTAAACAAAAAAGAGATCGCTCAGATGGCCGAAAACTTTATGGCCAACGCGGATTCAATTAACACCGTGAAATTGGCCGCACAATTAGCTAAATTCACGCTATTATCTGCTGAGATGGACAAACACCTGAAAGACCATTTGTTTGTTGATCTGCGCCAAAACAAGGACAGTAAATTAAGCGCGTATGGAGTTGATTTTAGCGAGATGGAAGCCGGTATCAAATACGATTATTCGGAAACAGAATCGTGGTGCAAATTACAGTTTGAAATCGATCGTTTAAAAGACAAGCAGAAAGACGTTGAGGCGTTCTGTAAAGCCCTAAAAGGCAAAGTATCGATATTGGATGAAGAAACAGGCGAATTGGCTGATTTTTACCCACCGTCAAAGACATCTACAACTACAATCAAAAAAGTAATCAAATAACAATCTAACTAATAGCATTATGGCACGTTTTATTTCAATCAAAATTGACCTTTCTAAAATTGACGAATCACGAGTATTTGAAAGCGCAAAAACAGGGGCGCGTTACCTTGATATTACAGGTGTATTGACTGATACGCCTGATAAGTATAACCAAAACGGTTTTGTTAAGCAATCTACAAGCAAAGAAGAGCGCGATGCGGGTTTGAATTTGCCGATAATTGGTAATTTTAAATTGTTGAAAATTATGGACGCGCCGGATAATAGAATCAGCGCGCAACCTATTCAAAATCAAACTGAAACGCAATCTGACGATTTGCCATTTTAATTATGAGAAAAATTGTTGATAGCTACACAACAAGACACGGAGAATTGAAGGCAATTTATTCCGTAGCAACGGCAAATTTAAAGCATCGTGACATTGAGATCGGTGCTTTATATGAACTTGAATATCGCTTGGGAAATCAGGTGCTATTTTTGAAATCAGAATTGGATCACGTTACAGATGGGAATCGTACATTATTTTTCAAGCATCCGGATCCTGAACGCCGGTTGATCGGAATACCAATTATGTCAATTATCAGCTACGTGAAAAAATGAGCATAGAAACAAAAATTGATTTGGTATTTTATTGGGCTGTTGCGCAAATGTTTTTTACTATTTTAGGCGCATTAATCAATATGTATAATGAGAACAAAAACAAATGAACTAGGATACACGTTCAATCAAGTTTGGGCGCATATCGCAAAAGAATTACAACGTAATTACATAAAATTGAATAAAATTCAACCTAAACAACAAAATTATGGTAACCTTTCAGCAGTATCATCAAAGCAATCCGCATCTATATGAATTGTACAAAATGATTGCTATTAAGCTAATCAGACAAGGACGCAGGAAGATAGGATCAAAGTATATTTTTGAGCATATGCGGTACGATTTTACATTTAGAAGCGAAAACGATCCGTTTAAAATTAATAACAATTTTGCACCTATGTATGCGCGCAAATTCATATTAGAAAATCCGCAGTACGGTCACTTGTTTAATTTTAAGCCGCTCAAAGGCACTATCGTTTTATAGATTTTTTTTCTATATTTACGATGTAATCAGCGAAAAGGGTAGGAGTTTTTCGGTGATTAATTGGGTTTAAGAACCACAAAGCCTGTTTGCACTCCTACGCATTCAGGCTTTTTTTTTGACCAAATGAAGAAATTAGTAATAAAAAACAGGTATGCTACAATACCAAACGATCTAGTAAACAGTCATCGGATCTCTTTAAAAGCAAAAGGATTGTTTGCTTATATTCAATCAAAGCCGGACGGATGGGATTTTAGCGCTGAGCGGATCGCAAGCCAATTAAAGGAGGGGATGCCAACCGTATCATCTGCCCTGAAAGAATTGGAAAGTCACGGATATTTAACGCGCGAACGTTACCAAAATGAGAATGGATATTGGATGATTCAATACATCCTGCACGATAATTCAAGCCTACATATACAAATTCCTGTCGCGGAAAACCTAATATCAGGAAATCCTATACAGGAAAATCCTAATACAGGAAAACCATCGAATAATATAAAGAAAGAAAGCAGTAAAAAAGAATCAATAAAAGAAAGTACAGTAAAAAGTAGGCGTGAAGAAATTTTCGATTTATGGTTTAAATACAAGGCTGAGAAAAAACAACGATATACAGAAACCGGCAGAGCCGCATTATTAAAAAAATGGGAATGGGTTACTGACGATCAGTTGGAACAATACGTCAATCATTCGATGGCAAACAATTACTCAGGGATCTTTGAAAAATCAGTAAACAATAACAATAATGGAAATTCAACAGGCGAAAAACTTGGTACAAGTGCAGCAAGAAACGCAGCCCTCAGAAATTGGTAAAGGAACAGCGAATTTGATAATCAAGGCGCAAAGCGCTGAAAATATCCGGAATCGATCCGAAAACGAATTGAAGCAGGTGCTACGTTTGGCGATGCTTATGGTTGGCCTACGTGGAGCAAACCTGCCTACTGATGAGGAAAAATTTGTATTGCTTGCCTTTATCAAATCAAACTACGGAAACCAAACGCCTGAGGAAATTGCGATTGCCTTTGAAATGGCCGTTGCCGGGAAACTGAATACGGATTGTAAATGCTATGAGAATTTTTCTTGCGAATACTTTGGCCGGATAATGAACGCCTACATTGAATACGCAAGGCAGGAAACAAAAAACGTGAAACGGCCTGAAATTGAGATCCCGAAACCTGTACCAACGAATGACGAATTGAAATCATTGGCCATCGCGAATGTAAATTCATACATAAAGCGTATAAAATTAGGAGAGAAAACAGGAGAAAAATTTGAATGGACGGCCGGTGGACTTTCTTTTTTGTACGATTATTTAGTTCAATTTGAAATTTGGGAATGCCCGGTGGAACAAAAGCGTGAGATCGCGGCAAAATTAAAGCCAAAATTTACAGACGTTACATTACTGACGGCTGCCTGTAAAGCGGAGGCGTACAAATTATTCTGCTATCAATTAGCGGAAATGGATATGATTTTGGACGAAAATGGACAAATAATTTAATTTTTAAACCAACTACAACCTACATATGAAAAAGAATTTGATTTTAAGCGCGTTAATTATAGTGATTGGATCAATCGTATGCGTAACGTACAATCAGCTCAGAAAGTCAAGGAATGGCCGCAAAAAACAAAAGGTAACGTCCGGAACAGAAGTGAGTTTATCGTATATGATGGATACATTTGAACCGATTGAAGATTTTGAGATGATTTATTT
>JACCEC011021563.1_pt1 | contig 32965 bp, 28 predicted proteins | sample 7450121 | NCBI WGS metagenome assembly JACCEC01 (sample SAMN15323455, study PRJNA562643) | freshwater metagenome | isolation source: river surface water | place: USA:Blue River Watershed | collected 2017-08-18 | reverse complement strand
TTGCGGCTTTTCAATTTTTGCAATTACTGGAATGCGAATGCCTTCTTCATCCATAATCTTGTGAACATCTTTTATATCTGCAGCGTTTCTAACAAAGGATAATGCGATGAAGTCAGCACCTGCCTTTAACCCCCAACGAAGATCAGAAATATCTTTCTCCGACATCGCCGGAACAGATACTGCAACGCCTGGCAGATTTAAACCTTTGTTATTGCTGACCATTCCAGGTTGAATTACCTTGGTTACAACATCATTTCCCTTGACCTCGGTAACTTGAACAGTAACTTTGCCATCATCTATCAAAATGTAATCCCCTGGTTTGCAATCTCCAGGTAAACCCTTATAGGTAGTGCCAACCTTTTCCTTAGTGCCATCTACCTCATCGGTTGTAATAGTGAAAATATCGCCTCGAGATAACTCATGTGGGCCATCTGAAAATCTTGCCAATCTAATCTTCGGCCCCTGTAAATCAACCAAAATGGCAATTGGCTTACCCGATTTCTTTGCCGCTGCTCGGACCATATTTAAACGATTTTGATGTTCGGTGTAATCACCATGTGAAAGATTTAATCGCGCCATATTCATGCCAGCATCTACTAATTGAGCAATTTTTTCTACAGATTCAACAGCAGGTCCAATTGTGCAGACAATCTTTGCGCGGCGCATGTGAGTACTTTAATCTATCGAGTGATTAAACCAGCAATTCAAACCGGTATTTAAACCATTAATGGTCGTGCAGTTGGTTCGATTGGTGAAGGCAGTTGTGTATTTCCAGTTAAGAATTTATCAACACTTGCAGCAGCACTTCTACCCTCTGCAATTGCCCACACAATCAAGGATTGTCCACGTCCTGCATCGCCACACACAAAAACGCCTTCTGTAGAAGTTGCATATTCATGATCTCGCTTAATATTTCCACGATCATCAACTTCTACCTCTAATTGCTTTAACAGCACGGATTGCTCTGGACCAGTAAAGCCCATTGCTAAGAAAACTAAATCCGCAGGAATAACCTTTTCAGAGCCAGCTATCTGCTCAAACTTTCCATTTTCAAACTTAGTTTCAACTAATTTGATACCGGTTAATTGACCGGATGCGTCTTTAACAAACTCTTGGGTTGAAACGGAGTAAATGCGTTCACCAGCCTCTTCATGTGCACTACTAACCCGGTAAATCATCGGATAGGTTGGCCATGGTTGATTAGTTGGTCTTTCCTCGGTCGGGCGCGGCATGATCTCTAATTGCGTAACAGATTTGGCTCCTTGCCTAATTGCAGTCCCCAAACAATCAGCACCAGTGTCGCCACCACCAAGAATTACAACATCTTTACCAGCGGCATTAATTAGCGGTTGGTCAACTTCACCAAGTGCTTGTTTATTTCCCCAAGGCAGGTACTCCATCGCTTGATATACGCCAACTGCATCTCGCCCAGGCACATTGATATCACGCCAATTTGTGGCTCCAATTGCTATTACAACTGCATCGTATCTGCTGCGAATCTGTGCACCCGTAATATCTTTTCCAACATTTACACCAGTTCTAAATCTGGTACCCTCCTGCTCCATCTGATAAATCCGACGATCAACAATAGCTTTCTCCATTTTAAACTCTGGAATTCCATATCGAAGCAGTCCGCCAATTTTTTCTGCTCGCTCATAAACTGCAACAGTATGTCCGGCACGAGTTAATTGTTGCGCTGCCGCCAGGCCGGCTGGACCAGAACCAATTACCGCAACAGTTTTTCCAGTCAATCGATCTGGTGCGAGTGGTTTAACTCTTTTTTCTAGAAAGGCCTCTTCGATTGTGCGAAGTTCAACCTGCTTGATAGTTACCGCATCTGCATTAATGCCAACAACGCAAGCTGTCTCACATGGTGCTGGGCACAATCTTCCGGTGAACTCTGGAAAATTATTTGTTGCGTGCAATCTGTCGATCGCCTCTGCCTTTTCATTACGCCAAATTAAATCATTCCACTCTGGAATTAAATTGCCTAACGGACAACCTTGATGACAAAAAGGAATTCCACAATCCATGCAACGTCCAGCTTGTTTTTGCAGATGGGAAAACTCCTGCTCTTGGTAAACCTCTTTCCAATCTTTAATCCGCACATCCACTGGTCGGCGTTTTGGTGTTTCACGAGGTGTATTTAAAAATCCCTTTGGATCAGCCATTTATCGCCGCCATAACTGCTCCTTCTACCGGTAAACCTTCACGTTGTGCTTTGTTCATTATCTCTAGCACTCTTGCATAATCACGAGGCATAACAAGTGAGATTCGAGCCTTTGCTGCGTTCCAATCAGATAACAACTCTTTAGCGATTTGAGAGTTAGTTTCTTTGTGGAATAGTGAAATTAAATCATGCAATATCTGATCTTGATCAGATGGAATGGCGATCACATCAACCATCTCTGGGTTGATTAACTTTTGATCTAAATCAAGTACAAAGGCGCGACCACCGGACATGCCTGCTGCAAAATTTCTTCCGGTTTTTCCAAGTACAACAACTGTGCCACCAGTCATGTACTCACAACCATGATCGCCCACACCTTCTACGACAGCAGTTGCACCTGAGTTACGTACACAGAATCGCTCTCCAACAACTCCGCTAATCAAAATTTCACCAGAAGTTGCACCGTAACCAATAACATTTCCAGCGATAACATTTTGATTTGCAGCAAATTTTGATTTCTCATCTGGACGAATAATTACACGTCCACCGGATAACCCCTTTGCAACATAATCATTACTATCGCCGAACAATCTAATTGTTAATCCAGCGGGGATAAAGGCTCCTAATGATTGGCCAGCTGAGCCGTGTAGGTTCAATTCAATGGTATTTGCTGGCAACCCTACGCCACCAAATTTACGAGTGATCTCAGCACCTAACATTGCGCCAACGGTGCGGTTTACATTTCGAACTGGAAGATCAATTTTAACCGGAGTTGTTTTTTCCAAAGCATCCTTAGCAAGTTCAATTAGCTTATTATCTAAAGCATTTACCAGGCCATGATCTTGAATTGTTGTATTTTTTCGAGATGAGGCATCTGCTGGTGCAATAAGAAGTGGTGCTAAATCTAAACCAGATGCCTTCCAATGATTAACCGCATTTTTGGTTTCAAGTAATTCAACCTGGCCAACCGCCTCATCCAAGGTTTTAAATCCAAGCTCTGCCAATAATTCACGAACCTCTTCAGCAATATACTCAAAAAATGTCTCAACAAACTCTGGCTTGCCAGTGAACTTTTTGCGCAGCTCTGGATTTTGGGTTGCTACGCCAACTGGGCAGGTATCTAAATGGCAAACGCGCATCATTACGCAACCAGACACAACAAGCGGTGCGGTTGCAAAACCAAACTCCTCAGCACCTAATAATGCTGCGATCATTACATCTCGTCCGGTTTTCATTTGACCATCTACTTGAACAACGATGCGATCTCTTAATCCATTTAACATCAAAGTCTGTTGTGTCTCAGCAAGACCTAGCTCCCATGGTGCACCTGCATGCTTTAGCGATGTAAGTGGTGAGGCGCCGGTACCGCCATCATGTCCTGAAATTAAAACTACATCGGCATGCGCTTTGCTTACGCCAGCGGCAACTGTGCCTACGCCAACTTCGGCAACTAACTTCACATGAATGCGTGCTTGATTGTTAGCATTTTTCAAATCATGAATTAATTGCGCTAAATCCTCAATTGAATAAATATCATGATGTGGCGGCGGTGAAATTAAACCAACGCCAGGTGTTGAGTATCGAACCTTAGCGATCCATGGATAAACCTTGTTGCCAGGTAGTTGACCACCCTCACCAGGCTTGGCACCCTGTGCCATCTTTATTTGAATATCTTGGGCGTTCACTAAATACTCGCTAGTTACACCAAAGCGACCACTTGCTACCTGTTTAATTGCAGATTTTCTTGAATCGCCATTTACATCTGGAATATTTCTAGCCGGGTCCTCGCCACCTTCACCAGTATTGGATTTTCCACCAATTCGATTCATGGCAATTGCTAATGTTTCATGGGCTTCTTGCGAAATAGATCCATAGGACATTGCGCCTGTTGCAAATCGCTTAATGATTTCAGAGGCTGGCTCAACCTGATCAATTGAAATTGCTGTACGAGTTTCTTTCTTAAATTCAAATAAACCTCTTAAGGTCATTAAATTTTTTGATTGATCATCAACAGATTTTGTATACTGCTTGAAAATATCAAATCTTTTGTTGCGAGTTGCATGTTGTAATTTAAATACTGTTTCTGGGTTGAATAGGTGTGGTTCGCCATCTCTGCGCCATTGGTATTCACCACCTATTTGAAGTCGCTTGCTACCTGGAACTTCACCACCTGGTGGATAAGCAATGTGGTGTCGCTTAATGGTTTCCTGGGCAATTACATCAATACCGACGCCACCTAATCTTGAGGTTGCGCCAACAAAGTACTCATCAACAAACTCCTTGGATAAACCAATCGCTTCAAATATTTGCGCGCCGGTGTAAGAAGCAATTGTGGATACGCCCATCTTGGACATAACCTTTAATACACCTTTACCAAGTGATTTGATTAAATTTCTAACCGCTTTCTCTGGAGTAATTCCAGTAATAACACCTTGACGAACTAAATCTTCAGCACTCTCCATTGCCAAGTACGGATTAACGGCAGCGGCGCCAAATCCAATAAGAAGTGCAACATGATGAACCTCTCGCACCTCACCAGATTCAATTACTAAACCAACCTTGGTGCGGGTTTTCTCTCTAATTAAATGGTGATGGACCGCTGATGTAAGAAGCAACGAAGGAATTGGCGCATTCTCCGCATCGCCATCGCGATCTGAAAGAACAATAATTCGAGCGCCTTCATTAATTGCCTTTGATACCTCGATCCGAATCTCTTCAATGCGCTTAGCCAATCCAGCCCCACCACCAGAAATTGGAAATAAACCACGAACAATGTGAGAGGCAAATCCAGGGTGATCACCATCAGCATTTACGTGAATAATCTTCGCTAGTTCATCATTATCAATAACTGGAAATTGCAATGAGATTTGTCGGCATGACGCAGGACCAGGATCCAATAAATTGTGTTCTGGTCCAATAGATCCGCCTAATGATGTGACCAACTCTTCTCTAATTGCATCAAGTGGAGGATTTGTAACTTGAGCAAATAGTTGTGCAAAGTAATCAAATAACAATCGAGATTTGGTAGATAAGGCGGCGATTGGAGTATCGGTACCCATAGAACCTAACGGTTCAGCACCATTTTTCGCCATCGGCGTAATGATGATTCGCAGCTCCTCTTCGGTATAACCAAATGCTCGTTGTCTTCTAACTACAGATGAGTGCGGGTAAACAATATGTTCACGAGCAGGAAGATCACTCAATCTAACTAAGCCTGCATGTAACCAATCGCTATATGGTGCAGCTGTTGATAATCCATCTTTGATTTCATCATCTTCAATAATTCGACCTTGCGCAATATCAACTAAAAACATCTTTCCAGGTTGCAGACGACCTTTGCGAATAATCTTTTCTGGAGCAACATCTAGAACACCAGCTTCTGAAGCAAGAATTACCAGGCCATCATCTGTTACCCAGAATCTGGAAGGACGCAAACCATTGCGATCTAACACCGCGCCAATTTGCTTGCCATCTGTAAAAGTTACACATGCTGGTCCATCCCAAGGCTCCATAAGAGTTGAATGAAATGCATAAAAATCTCTTCGCTGCGAATCCATGCTGGCATGATTTTCCCAAGCCTCCGGAATCATCATTAAAACTGCATGTGGTAAAGATCTGCCACCCAAATAAAGCAGCTCTAGAACTTCATCAAATGATGCCGAATCAGATCCAGCAGGATCTACGATTGGAAATAATCTCTTCAGATCGCCAGGAATTAACTCGCTCTCTAGCAGAGTTTCTCGAGCTCTCATCCAATTTCTATTTCCTTTTACCGTATTGATTTCGCCATTGTGAGCGATGAATCGGTATGGATGAGCAAGTGGCCAAGAAGGAAATGTATTTGTAGAGAATCTAGAGTGGACCAGCGCAAGCGGGGACTCCACCAATGGATTTGAAAGATCTGTAAAAAACTCCTCAAGCTGACCTGTTGTAAGCATGCCTTTATAAACAATTGTGCGGGAGGAAAGAGATGGCACATAAACTGAAAGAGAGTGCTCAATACGCTTGCGGAAGCAGAATGCAATTCGATCTAGATCTAAATCCGCTTCTTCATTTTCACCGGCGATAAAGATTTGCTCAAACTCTGGCATAACGGAGATTGCAGTCTTGCCAAGAGTTTTTGCATCTGTTGGAACTGTGCGCCAACCTAAAACTCGAATCCCCTCTTCCTTGGCGATAATCGATATCTCTTTTTGTAATAGGGCTTTATCTTTGCTTTTTTCAATGAAGAAAATTCCTGACGCATATTTACTTGCTGGCGGTAAGGAGAAATCAAGTACTGATCTGTAAAATTTATCTGGTTGGCAGATTAAAATTCCGGCGCCATCTCCACTATCTGGCTCGGCACCAGATGCACCGCGATGCTCTAGGTTTCGTAATGCGGTTAATCCCTTTGAAACAATCTCATGATTTGCTTCCTTATTTAATGTTGCAACCATGGCAACACCACAAGCATCATGCTCATTGGCAGGGTTGTATAACCCAATTGCTTTTGGGGTTGTTGAAAATAACTCAATGCCGCTCAAGATTTGTTGGCCGCTCCCGTACAAGGGTCGGGACATCGATGGCCCAACTGCAGATCAATTTCTATTGCAAATAGTAGCAGGTAGTTAAATCCCGCTTAAGTGCACCAAAGATCCAATTCCGGCGGTGATTATCATGCCCAAGGCGCCACCTAAAAATATTCGAGTAATTGTGCGCAGTACTGGGGATGCAGCGATCTTGGCGCTGGCGTAACCCATAACAATCAACCCAAAAACTGTAAAGGTAATTATTGAGAAAACCTGTTTACCAGGAGTAGGAGCTAACGCGCCAAGAAATGGAATTGCGCCACCAATTGTGAAACTTATTGCGGAGGCTATTCCTGCTTGAATTGGTCTTGCTTTGGTATGTTCAAATTGTCCGAGTTCATCACGAAGATGAGCACCAAGGGCATCTTTTTCCGTCATCTCCTTGGCAACCTGTGTTGCTAATTCATCTGACAAGCCACGTTTAATATAAATTTCCTTTAACTCTTGTAATTCACCATCAGGATCTAATTCAAGTTGTTTGATTTCAATAGCACGATCTGCCTCTTCAATATCATTTTGTGATCTAACTGAGACATACTCTCCTACTGCCATCGACATCGCACCCGCAGCAATTCCGGCTAGGCCGGCGGTGATTAAAAAATCATTAGCTTGGGCGGCGGAAACACCAATCATTAAACTTGCTGTAGAAACCAAACCATCATTAGATCCCAAAACCGCAGCTCGTAACCAGCCAGCGCGATGAGCTCGATGATCTAGATTGCGTTTAATTACATCCTTTGAAGTCACGCTGGAATCTTAGTCTTTGGTATTTTCATTCTTGGTAAAGCCACGCGATTTATATAGGTAAAGCGCAGAGGTAACCAAAATAACTAGTGAGACCCAGATATTTAATCTCAATCCAAGAATCAAATTTGCAGAATCGATGCGAAGTGCCTCGATCCATAATCTGCCTGCGGTATATCCAAAGACATAGAAAGCAAAGATATCTCCTGGCCTTGTTGTAATCCTCTTTAACCAACTTGGCATTTTGATAATTAAAAATGCGCAAGCCGAGCACCAAATTAATTCATACAAGAATGTGGGGTGAAAGGTTTCAAACTCTTTATATCCAAATGGCCGATCAAATTTTGGAACTGATAGTGCCCAAGGCAGTGTGGATGGTGAACCAAATAACTCGACATTAAACCAATTGCCGATTCTGCCAATTGCTTGTGCTAGAAGAATTCCCGGTGCAACAGCGTCAAGGAAATATCGAAAGCTTAATGAGGTTTTGTGGCTACGATAATAAAAAAATGCAGCCACTGCGCCAAGTGATATTGCGCCCCAAATTCCTAAGCCGCCCTCCCAAATTTTCAAAGCATCTGCCGGCGTGCCATTTTCGCCAAAGTATTTTTCTGGTGTCGTAATTACATGGTAGATCCGACCACCAATAATTCCAGCTGGTACAGCCCAAACCGCCGCCTCTGAAATATCTTCCGGATCTCCGCCTGAATTTTTATACCTAACTCTGCCTACCCAAATGGCAACGGCAATACCAATCAAGATACAAAGTGCGTAATAGTGAATCGTTAATGGACCGATCTCCAACCGAGAGTTGGTTGGAGATGGCAGAAATGCGTAATTAATTACTTAACTCCGGCCGCAGCTAGTGCAGCTCTGAACTTAACTGGATCCATGTACTCAGTGTTTCGATCAATCTCTTTGCCATTGATCTTTACAGTTGGCGTGCTATTTACATTGGAGGCAGCAGATGCTTGTGCCACATTTTTGGTCCAATCAACATAAGTGCCATCAGTTACGCACTTTTCAAAGCTCGCTGATTTAAGTCCAATTGAATTTCCAAGACGTTTCATGTAATCACCCGTCCAAAGACCTGAGTTCTCGGTGGCTGATTGGTTTTGGAAGATAGCTAGGTTCATATCCAGGAATTTATTTTCATCCGCTGCGCATGCGGCAGCATTTGCAGCCAATATAGATTCCGCACCAATAAATGTCATTGGGTGAACAACGATCTTTGCTTTTCCAGCCGCTGCAACTTCAGACAGATACCCACCATTAATAATCTCAAAATTCTTACAAACTGGGCATTGATAATCGACATATATATCGATTTGAGGTGTTGCCGTTGGATTTAAAACAATTCCATATCCATCAGCCTCTGAAACTGATGCCGGCACCTGTGCAGTTGAGCTTGAACGATTGCTGATAAAAGAGAAAACAACGCCAACTATTACGATAAATGAAACCATGCCGATTACTAAATTACGAGTGCCTTTATCTGAGCTGCTAGTGCTGGACATTACTCTCCCTATATTTAACTATTGCTTCTCTAACGCAAATCTACCGCTTGGAAAGCGATAAAGGTAAATAGCCATAAGCATAAATACAATATCTCTCAGAATTTCTTCAAGGTATTTTGTCTGGCTAGGGTCAATCGCTCCGCCGCCGCCAAAGCAACCACAATCAATGCTGAGACCTCGTGCCCAAGCCTGAGAAATTGCTAAGATAAAAATTAACATCGTTGCGCCACCGAGAAATGCCGAAATCTTTACCGCTACTCCAAGAATCAAAAGTGCGCCTACCCCTATTTCAAACCATGGCAGCACATATCCAAAAAAATTAGCGATCTCTATCGGTAGCAATTCATAAGCTCGAACCGCCATTGCAGATTTCTGTGGGTTTCCTACTTTTAATCCGCCAGCAACCAATAACACGCCACCAAGCACTAAACGAAATAACAAGGTAAGCCATGGTTGAATTTTCATTAACTTACTTAACATATCTACTTTCCTCTCACCCCTTCAGATAAAGCTTGAGCTAACTCCTTTACCTTACGCAAACCTTTTCGACCGGCGCCGTATTGTTGAATAATCTTAATAAAAGCTGAACCAACAATTACACCATCTGCATACTTAGCAACCTCTTGGGCTTGCTCTTTCGTGGAGACGCCCAGCCCAACAGCTACTGGTAGAGATGAAAATTTTCTAATTCGTGAAACCAAATTACTGGCATTTCCAGATACTGAATCTCTGGTACCAGTAACGCCCATCAAGCTTGCAGCGTAAATAAATCCAGAGCATTGATTAGTTACTTGCGGCAGGCGATCATCAGATGAACTTGGGGCCACTACATACACTCGATCAACACCCTTTGCTGCGCAAACCTCACGCCACTGCATCGACTCTTCAATTGTTAAATCTGGCGTAATTACGCCACTGCCCCCTGCTTGTGCAATCGATTGAGCAAACTTGGCAACACCAAACTTTTCAATTGGACTCCAGTAACTCATAACTAAGGATGGTGCGCCAAGAAGTACGCTGCTATTTAGTAATTCAAAAACCTCTGTTGCACCTGTTCCATTGCTCAATGATTGTTCAGATGCCGCTTGAATAACTGGGCCATCCATCACTGGATCTGAGTATGGATATCCAATCTCCATTATGTCGACTCCGCCAGCAATCATTGATTTAACAATTTTTTTGGCAGCTCGTTGCGATGGAAATCCTGCGGGTAGGTAACCGATTAAAGCGGCTCGATTCTCGGATTTTGCCTTTACAAATACAGAACTTAAGGAGTTACTCATTAACGTGGTAAGCCAAAGTACTCAGCTGCAGTTTGTACATCCTTATCGCCACGTCCGGAAAGGTTAATTAACAATGTGGCATCTTTACCAAGTTCATTTCCAATTTCTAATGCGCCCGCCAAGGCATGCGCGGTTTCAATTGCCGGAATGATTCCTTCTGTTTTACAAAGCAATGAGAATGCATACATAGCCTTGTCATCATTGACCGCTCGGTACTCAGCGCGACCAATATCATTTAAAAATGCATGCTCTGGGCCAACGCCTGGGTAATCCAATCCAGCTGAAATTGAGTGTGACTCAACTGTTTGACCATTCTCATCTTGCAAAACATATGATCTAGTTCCATGTAACACTCCTGGCTTTCCACCGGAGATAGTTGCAGCGTGCTTGCCTGTTTCAATTCCGCTGCCGCCCGCCTCTAAACCAATCAACCGAACAGATTTATCATCAATAAATGGGTGGAAAATTCCGATTGCATTTGAGCCACCGCCAACACATGCAAGTACTGCATCCGGTAATTTTCCAGTTAACTCTAAAATTTGAGCACGTGCTTCAACACCAATAATTCTTTGAAAATCTCTAACAATTGTTGGGAATGGATGTGGGCCAGCAACTGTGCCAAGGAGGTAATGGGTATCTGCCACATTTGTTACCCAATCACGCATTGCCTCATTGATTGCATCCTTAAGAGTCTTTGAACCTTGCGTAACTGGCACAACCTCTGCACCTAATAATTTCATGCGAGCCACATTTAAAGCTTGGCGCTTGGTATCAGCCTCACCCATATAAACAACACACTCCAAACCAAATAAAGCTGCAGCAGTGGCTGATGCAACTCCATGTTGGCCAGCGCCAGTTTCAGCGATAATCCGTTTCTTGCCCATTCGCTTGGTAAGAAGTGCTTGGCCTAAAACATTATTTATCTTGTGGCTGCCAGTATGGTTTAAATCTTCACGCTTTAATAAAATTCTTGCACCACCTGCATGTTCGGCAAAACGTTTAGCCTCTGTAATTATGCTGGGGCGACCAGTGTATGTTTTATGTAGTTCAGTTAACTCCTGCGCAAACTTTGGATCCTTTTGGGCAGATTCATGAGCAGCTGCTAATTCATCTAAAGCCGCAATCAATGCCTCAGGAACAAACCTTCCGCCATATGGACCGAAGTGACCGATTAGCTCTGATTGTGTTGAACTCATATAGATAACTTTAGGTGATCTTTACCGATTAAGTAACTCTTTGATTTTGCTCTCAGGATTGAGAGATTTCACAAGGGTTTCACCAACCAAGATTGCATTTGCGCCTAATTTTTCGACCGCTGCAACCTGCTCTCGCGTGCTAATTCCTGACTCTGCAACCTTGATCACATTTGCGGGTAGGTGAGGGAAAATTAAATCAAAATTTGCAGTAGACACCTCAAGCGTCTTCAGATTACGAGAGTTGACGCCAATAATTTGAGCATTCAACTCAACCGCAGCGGCAGCCTCTTCCTCATCATGCACCTCAACTAAAACATCCATCCCAAGCTCTGATGCTAATTGGTAATAATCTCTTAATTGTGAAGGTGTTAATCCAGCCACAATTAATAAGATCATATCTGAACCGATTAAGCGAGATTCGTATACCTGAAACTCGGTCACGATGAAATCTTTACGCAACACTGGAATTTCGATCGCACCTCTGACTGCAAGAAGATCTGAAATTTGACCATTAAATCTACGCTGTTCAGTGAGTACGCTAATTACATCTGCGCCACCATTTTGATATGCCATCGCAAGCTGTGCTGGGTCGGATATTTCAGCTAGCACGCCTTTACTTGGTGATGAGCGTTTAACTTCAGCTATCAATCTAGTTCCAGATTTGCGCAAAGCATTCTTAGCGCCTCTAAGTTTTGGCGCTTGCGATAATTTTGATTGCAATTGTGAAATTGGAACTTCTCGGGCTTTTACATCAGAAATAACGCCTTCAATAATTTGATCAAGCACGCTGGAATTACTCATCAGTTGGATCCTGCCCATCCGTCAATGAGTTCCACTGATTTTTACTTTTACGTTCATACCGTTGCGAATTACTTCCTTTATTCATCAACGAAACTGCATAACCAATAATGAAGATTGCCAAGGCGGTTAAAATTAGAGATCTCATTTGCGAGCCATTTCATTTGCGGTAGCTACCGCACCTAATACCGCTGCAGCTTTATTTATGCACTCTTGATTTTCTGAAGCAGGATCAGAGTCGGCAACAATGCCAGCGCCTGCTTGAACAAATACTCTATTTCCTTTAATTACTGCAGTACGAATTGCGATACATGCATCAATATTTCCAGTGAAATCTAGGTAGCCAATAGTTCCACCATAAATTCCTCTACGCGTTGTTTCATTATCCTCAATAATCTGCATAGCTCTCGGCTTTGGTGCCCCAGATAATGTGCCAGCTGGAAATACTGCGAACAAAGCTTCGATAGGTGAAAATCTCTTAGCTAATTTGCCAACTACTGTTGAAACGATATGCATCACATGTGAGTAACGCTCTATCTGCATAAATTCGGTAACCTCAACAGAGCCAGCATCACAAACTCGACCAAGATCATTTCTACCTAAATCCACCAGCATTAAATGCTCTGCTCGTTCTTTCGGATCTGCTAACAATTCATCAGCATTTTTCTGATCTATCACAACATCTTTGTTGCGGGCCCTTGTTCCAGCGATGGGATGAATCATTACTTCCTCACCGGTTACCTTAACCAAAGCCTCCGGACTCGATCCAACAACTGATAAATCATCTGCAAATTTAAATAGGTACATGTAGGGACTTGGATTGTGCTCACGTAACACTCGGTAAATATCAAATGCATCAGCTGTTGATTGCATTTCAAATCGTTGAGATAAAACTACTTGAAAAGCCTCCCCCGCCTTTATTTCCTCTTTAATCAACCCAACTCTGCTGACAAACTCTTGATCTGTAGTGCCGCGTTGATAAGTAGGGGTAACACGTTCTGGAATTTTAGATAAAGTAACAGTTGGCAGATTTGTTAAATCCTTGTTCATGACCTCTAATCGATTAAGCGCTCTTTGATACGCATCATCGACGCGATCTGCACTTCCATCCCAATTAATCGCATTTGCAATCAATGTAATTTGATTTTCCTGATGATCAAATACGGCAATATCAGATGTAAGGAGCATAGTTATCTCTGGAATTGATTGATCATCAATCGTGCTCGATTTGATCTTTTCCAAACGTCTAACAATCTCATAACCTAGATAACCGACCAATCCGCCAGTCAGTGGTGGTAAATCATTAAATTTTGGCGATCTTAAATGTGCAGTTGAAATGCGCAGCGCTTCCAATGGATCAACACCGGTGGGAGCTCCAGCCGGCTTAACGCCGCGCCAAAATACAGATCCTGCTTTTTCAGTAAGAGTTGCTTCACTATTTACACCGATGAAAGAGTATCTAGACCAGACACCGTTTGATTCAGCAGACTCTAAAAGAAATGTGTCTACACGATTTTGCGCTAGCTTTAAGTAAATGCTTAATGGGGATTCATTATTAGCCGGTATTTTTTTTGCCACCGGAATTACATTAAAACTCCGCGCAAACTCTCGGAAACTATCTAATGTAATTGGATGGGTCACGGGAGTATTCTGCCGTAACCACGCACTCACTTACTCCTTATTTATAGCAAGCCGAAAGCGCTGAAATTAGATCAATTTGACCGGTGTAAAGTGCTTTACCTAACACTACTCCATCAATTTGTAACTTTCGCAACTCAATTAAATCATCAATACTTCCAACTCCGCCGCTAGAAATAATGGATGCTTTTGTTTGGCTCTGAACACTTTTAAGCAATTCAAAATTTGGTCCAATTAAGGTGCCATCGGTATCTATATCGGTGATTATAAATCTGGCGCATCCTATAGCGTTTAATTTTTCAATCATTAGATATAAATCTCCTAGATTGTGACCGCTACCCCTTGCAATTAATTGATTGGAATCTCCCGCTACATCCAAACTAACACTTAATTTATCTCCATTTAGTTTTAATGCCTGCTCCACCCAATTTAGATCGAGCAGAGCAGAGGTTGCCAAATTTATTTGTTTAGCCCCTGTGCTTAGTGCAAAATCCAGGGTTTGTTGATTATTGATACCGCCTGATAATTGAAATGATATCTCTGGCATAGATGCGATCTCTGAAATTTGTTTTTTGTTATTGCCGGTGCCAAATGCTGCATCCAAATCAACCAGATGTATCCATTTGCTGCCAGCATCAATAAACTGCTTTACAACCTCTAATGGGTCGCCAAAATTTTCAGATGTGTCCAACTGGCCTTGAATTAATCTTGCCGCTTTTCCATTTTTGACATCAACTGCTGGATAAAGCTCTAGCGCCTTCATTCTAAGAGACTAAACAATCTGGTCCTAGTACGGTTTTTAAATCCGCAGATAATGATGGAGAGGAGGTTACCTTTAAACCTTCATCGATCTTCAAAATTGTTTTCTTACCATTTTCATCTAACTGCAGATGAACTTCCCTACCACCGGGGTGTGAACGCAGAATTTCTTTCATTCGCTCAATTACTGGAGGTGTGCATCTAGACATATCCATAGAAATAATTAGAGGTCCAGTCGGAATCTGATTTAAATCTGGCAAGGTTAGATCAAGTGCGGAAATTCTAGGTTGCTCTTCTCGTTTATCGACTCGACCTCTAATCGCAACGATTCGATCTTCTACTAAATTAACACCGTGTGTTGCGTATGAGTTTGAAAAGAACATAACATCAACTGCACCATCTAAATCCTCAACCGTAACAATCGCCCAAGGTGTACCTTGTCTGGAAACTTTTCGCTGCACCTGAGTGATTAATCCACCCACTGTAATAATTTGATCATGATTAACATCTGCAAGTTGACTTATAGGCATATCTGCAGCCGCTCTTAAGATATGTTCGACACCTAATAGCGGATGATCAGATACATACAATCCCAACATCTCTCTTTCATATGAAAGCAACATTGATTTCTCCCACTCACCTAATGGAATATCAATTGCTAAACCGCTTACAGTGCTGGCTGAAGTTTCCACCCCAAACAAATCAAATTGACCAATTGCTTCAGCTCGTTTTGCCTCAGAGACTGCATCGATTGCTTCTAAGTAAATCATCATTAAGCCTTTACGGGAGTGCATAAGAGAATCAAAGGCACCTGCCTTGATTAATGACTCGATGGTTTTCTTATTACAGACTAGGGCATCAACCTTTGTAAGGAAATCTCCGAAGGTTAAATACCTTCCCTTAGAGATCCGATTGCTGATTATTGAAGAAACCACATTCTCGCCCACATTTCGAATTGCGGTTAATCCGAAACGGATATCAGCGCCACGAGGTGTGTACTCTGAATCTGATTCATTTACATCTGGCGGTAATACCTTGATGCCCATGCGGCGACACTCATTTAAATAGAGCGCACTCTTATCTTTATCATCTCGCACGCTTGTTAAGAGCGCAGCCATGTACTCAGTTGGGTAATTTGCTTTCAGATATGCGGTCCAAAATGAAAGTAATCCATAGCCTGCGCTGTGCGCTCTGTTGAATGCGTAATCAGAGAATGGAATTAAGGTTTGCCATAATTTTTCAACCGCATCAGATGAAAACTTATTCTGCTTCATTCCAGATTCAAAATGCACCCGCTCTTTATCTAGAATCTCTTTATTCTTCTTACCCATCGCCTTACGTAATAAATCGGCGCGACCAAGCGAGAATCCGGCGACCTTTCTAGCTATAGCAAGTACTTGCTCCTGGTAAACAATTAAGCCATAGGTATCCTTTAAAATTTCATTAAGTGGTTGCTCTAATTCTGGATGAATTGGTACTGGCAACTTTCTACCATTTTTATAATCAGCGTACTTATTATGTGAATCTTCACCCATTGGTCCGGGGCGATAAAGCGCGATTACGGCAGAAATATCCTCGAAACTATCTGGTGCCATAGATCTAAGTAGGGCGCGGATGGGAGCGCTATCTAATTGAAATACTCCTAATGTGTCACCACGGGATAGCAATTCAAAGGTCTTCTTGTCTGATAGCGGCAAATCTTCGAGAACAACCGTTTTACCTAGATTGTTTTTAATATTGATCAAACAATCATCTAGCACCGAGAGATTTCTTAAACCCAAGAAATCCATCTTGAGCAATCCAGTTGCTTCACATGCACCCATATCAAACTGGGTGATTACCGCGCCATCTGCCTCGCGTCGATGAATTGGGATTACATCGAGTAATGGTTCTTTACTTAAAATTACACCAGCTGCATGTCCTCCCCATTGTCGCTTTAAACCTTCAATACCAAGTGCAGTATCAACAATTCGTTTGGAATCTGGATCTGATTCATAAAGGGCGCGAAGCTCTGAAGCTTCACCATATCTTTCATCGTTAACATCAAATACGCCGGCAAGTGAAATATCTTTACCCATTACTGAAGGCGGTAAAGATTTTGTTAATTTCTCGCCGAGAGCGTACGGATATCCAAGCACTCGAGTTGAATCTTTAATTGCCTGTTTAGATTTAATAGTTCCATAAGTAATAATCTGAGCAACACGATCATCTCCGTACTTAGTAGTCGCGTATTGGATCATTTCTGATCTACGACGCTCATCAAAATCCAGATCAATATCTGGCATGGAGATACGTTCTGGATTTAAAAATCGCTCAAATAACAGCCCGAATTTAATTGGGTCTAGGCCAGTAATTCCTAATGCATATGAAACCAATGAGCCAGCAGCTGATCCTCGACCTGGGCCAACTCTTATACCAACTTCACGTGCATGGTTGCATAAATCTGCAACCACCAGGAAGTAACCGGGAAATCCCATCTTGATCATTACATCTAGTTCAAAATTTAATCGCTCCTGGTACTCCACTGGAATTTTTCCATCCATTTTTTTGGCAAGTCCAAGATTTGCCTGTTTAATCAACCAAGAATCTTCACTCTCGTTATTAGGAACAGGAAATTGCGGTAGCAAATTCTCTCCCTCGCGCATTGTGATATTGCTACGTTCAGCAATTAACAAGGTGTTATCGCATGATTCAGGAAAATCTTTAAATAATTCCCGCATTTGTTTGGCACTCTTTAAGTAAAACTCTGAATTATCAAATTTAAAGCGTTTGGGATCGGCCAGGGTTGATCCGGATTGTATACAAAGCAAAACTTCATGAGCCGAGGAATCATCATGGTGGGTGTAGTGCAAATCATTGGTTGCTAGCAATGGCATGTTTAACTCTTTACCCAATTTAATTAAATCAGCAAAGGTTCGTTTCTCAATTTCAATATCATGATCCATGATTTCCAGGAAGTAATTTTCTTTACCAAAAATATCTTGGAGTTCACTTGCTGCCTTGACCGCCTCCTTATAAGCACCCATACGAAGCCTGGTTTGTATTTCCCCGCCTGCGCATCCAGTTGTGCCAATAATTCCCGTTGCATATTTGGCGAGTAGTTCGCGATCCATTCGAGGTTTGTAATAAAAACCTTCGAGGGATGCCAATGATGATAATTTGAATAAATTAGACAACCCGAGATTATTCTCGGCAAGTAATGTCATGTGAGTATATGCACCGCCGCCGGAAACATCATCCTCTCCACCTTCAGCCCATTTAACTCTTCGCTTATCAAATCTGGATTCTGGAGCGACATATGCTTCAATGCCAATGATTGGTTTAATACCAGCTTTTTTCGCTAATTTATGAAATTCAAAGGCGCCGAAAACATTTCCGTGATCAGTCATCGCCACTGCGGGCATCTCTTGCCGTGCTACCTCTTCAACGAGCTCTGAAATTTTTGCTGCACCATCGAGCATGGAGTACTCGGTATGAACATGTAAATGTACGAAATTTTCAGATTTTTCAGGCATGAGGTGGTGAGATTACTACTGGGATTTATTTCTAGCGTTGATTATCGGCCAGCAGGCTAAGTGAGCGTGTCAGATCTGCTGGGTAGTCAGCAGTAAATGAGATTCGCTCCCCCGTCGCTGGGTGATTAAAGGCTAAATCTTTAGCGTGCAGCCATGGCCTAGAAATGGATAACCGTTGCGCAAGAGAAGGATCTGCGCCATAAGTTAAATCGCCAACTAGTGGATGGTGTAAGGCGGAAAAATGAACTCTAATTTGATGAGTTCTTCCAGTTTCAAGTTCAATCTCCATTAATGAAACTGCCGGAAAAACTTCTAAAGTTTTGTAGTGAGTTATAGATGGCTTGCCATTTGCAACTACGGCAAATCGATAATCCTCGCGTGGATGTCTATCAATAGGCGCATCAATTGTTCCAGTTGTGGGATCCATATGGCCTTGTACTAGTGCATGATAAATCTTTGAAACAGTACGGTTTCGAAATTGGTCTTTTAAACTTGAATAAGCAATCTCATTTTTTGCAACCACCATTAAGCCTGATGTACCAACATCTAATCTATGAACAACTCCTTGGCGTTCCGCAGCTCCGGAGGTAGCTAGTTGATAACCCGCTGCAAAGATTGCGCCAACAACGGTTGCGCCTTGCCACCCTGGGCTTGGATGAGCTGCAATACCTACTGGTTTATTTATCACAATCACATACTCGTCATCGTAGACAACATCTAAACTGTCAATTGGAGTTGCAGTTAACTTGGCCTCACCCTTAGCAGCTGGCATGGTAATTTCAATTTGATCTGCAGCACTCACCTTAAAAGATTTAGAAACCGGCTTGCCATCCTTATTTACTTCCTCGGCATCAATTAGACCGACAATTACATTTCTGGAAAGTCCAAGCAATCTAGATAACGCGGCATCAATTCGTTCACCGGCTAAACCATCTGGAATACTTAATGAACGTACCTCGCGATCACTCATCAGATTTACCCTTGCCGTAAAAATCTATATTTTTCGCAGACAAAATAGTGATCAAAATAGCCGCTGATACGACTCCGATATCTGCAATATTAAAAACCGGCCAGTTGGGAATTTGAATCCAATCAACTACTTCTCCTTGCAATGCTCCAGGTGAGCGAAAAATTCGATCAGCTAAATTTCCAAAAATTCCACCAAGTGCCAGGCCCAGAGCTACCGCCCAAGGAGTTGATTTAACCTTCCGGCTGAAATAAAAAATTACTGCAACCATAATGAGTGAAAAGGTTGATAAAAATATAGTCCCACTAGAAGCTAGCGAAAATGCCGCACCAGAATTAAAGGTCAAATTAAATTTAAGTAAATTACCTATAACCTTAACTGGTCCATCGGTTAGATAGTGAAGTGCTAAAAATTTGGTTGCGTAATCAAGCAAAAAAACAATTAGCGCAGCAAGGGCAAGCCATTTGCGCTGGGGAAAATTCAGCGTCGTTCCTCTTTTTGTTTACAAGCCATACAAAGTGTTGCCCGAGGGAATACCTGCAATCGAGCTTTACCAATGTAGTTGCCACAATCTTCACACTTGCCATAACTCTTATTATTGATTCGTTCTAATGCTCGTTCTGTTTGTTGCACCATGTCTCGTGCGTTGTAAACCAAGGACATTTCATGTTCGCGCTCAAAAGTTTTTGCTCCAGCATCGGCTTGATCATCGCCAGCTCCAACGCCGGCAGCTTCAACCAAATCCTCCATCTCAGCCTCTGCTGTCTCTAACTCTTTTTGTAAGCGAATTAAATCTTTAGCTAACTCACTCTTTAATGATTTAAGTTCGGTGGCAGTAAATGCATTCTCGCCCTCATCAACAATAAATGGTGCTGGTGCACTTTTGATTGGTTTAAGTGCAGCTGCTTTCTTTGATTTTAAAACTGGTCTTGGAGGTGGCGGCATAGTCAATCTGCGCTCCGCAACAACTGGCGCTGCATTGGCATTTGGCATTGTTGATGTAACAGAAATAGTTGTTGAAGAGCCCGATGTAGATGTTTGTAATTTTGCTGGGAATGGTTTCCCGGGAGCCTTCTTTAATGGTTTCTTAGCCAGTTGTGGTTTAACAATATTTGGTGATCGAGTCGCGGTTTTTTTCGCCGGAGCTTTCTTCGCTACAACTTTTTTGGCGGCGGCTTTCTTGGCAGGTGCTTTCTTGGCGGGTGCTTTTTTTGCAGCTGGTTTTTTCACAGCAGTTTTTTTCGCTGGAGCTGATTTACTATTTTTCTTAAACAACTTTTTGATCGCCACATCTACCCCCTGGAGGGGCAAAGATTATGGCTTGTGATGCGTAATTACCAACCGCCACCCGCATCAAGTTAGAATGAAGGGTGAATATGAAGGATCGATCCGCAATCAATGCCTTGCCTGCGCAAATTGATCTACCGGCGATGGAGTCGCAGATTCTTCAATTCTGGAATCAAAACAATATTTTTGAAAAATCAGTAACTGCTCGAGATGGCGCACCTCGTTGGAGTTTTTATGAAGGCCCACCCACTGCAAATGGAAAACCTGGCACTCACCATATCGAAGCTCGTGTTTTTAAAGATTTATTTCCACGTTTTCAAACAATGAAAGGAAAGCAGGTAATCCGTAAAGCTGGTTGGGATTGCCATGGTCTTCCTGTTGAAATTGCAGTTGAAAAAGAGTTGGGTTTCACTGGCAAGGCTGATATCGAAAAGTTTGGTGTAGCTGCCTTTAATGACAAGTGTCGAGAATCAGTACAGCGACATGTTGATGAGTTTACCGATATGACAAAGCGAATGGGTTTTTGGGTTGATTTTGATGAAGCGTATTGGACTATGTCACCGGAGTATGTTGAAAGTGTTTGGTGGTCATTGCAACAAATATGGCAGAAAGGTTTGTTGGTCCAGGATCATCGTGTTGCACCTTACTGCCCCCGTTGTGGCACAGGTTTATCAGATCATGAGTTAGCGCAAGGTTATGAAACCATTAAAGATCCATCTGTCTTTGTTCGATTCCCAGCAACCTCTGGAAAATTGGCGGAGTTAAATGCAGTATTTCTCGTTTGGACCACAACACCATGGACTCTGATTGCCAACACCGCAATTGCAGTTAATCCAAAGGTTGAGTATCAAGTTGTTGAAATAACTAATGATGATAAGACGGAACGATTGGTAATTGCATCAGATCTAGCATCGGTATTAGGAGAAGATCGAAAGGTTATTGCTACCTTCCTTGGCTCTGAGCTTGAGCACACTACCTACCAACGTCCATTTGATTTTGTCGAGATTCCAAATGCGCATTATGTGGTTCTTGCCAATTATGTAACTGTCGAGGATGGAACTGGATTGGTTCATCAATCCCCTGCCTTTGGTGCTGATGATTTAGAGGTTTGTCGTCGCTACAACCTGCCAGTTGTAAACCCCGTAAATCCAGATGGACATTTTCAATCTGATATCCCAATTGCTGGTGGCAAATTCTTTAAGGATGCAGATAAGGATTTAATTAAGGATTTAAAGCAACGCGGCCTGATGTTTAAGAGTTTGCAATTTGAACACTCATATCCACATTGCTGGCGCTGCCACACTGCATTGATGTACTACGCACAACCATCCTGGTATGTAAAAACAACAGCCATTAAAGAGGAGTTGCTACGCGAAAACGCCGCAACTGATTGGCATCCAGAAACCATTAAAACTGGTCGGTTTGGTGATTGGCTAAATAACAATATTGATTGGGCGGTTTCTCGAAACCGTTATTGGGGAACGCCCCTACCAATTTGGCGATGCGAAAATAAGCATGAAATTTGTGTTGGCTCCTTATCTGAACTCGGAAAATTAGCAGGCCAAGAGTTAAGTAATTTAGATCCGCATAGACCATTTGTAGATGACATAACTTTCAAATGCTCAGAGTGCTCATCAATTATGAACCGTATCCCTGAGGTTATCGATTGTTGGTATGACTCAGGTGCTATGCCCTTTGCGCAATGGGGCTATCCGCACAAAGCGGGTTCAGTAGAAAAATTCAAAGCTGCATACCCTGCGGATTTTATTTGTGAAGCAATTGATCAAACTCGAGGTTGGTTCTACACCTTGATGGCAATTGGCACCTTGGTATTTGATAAATCTGCATACAAAACAGTTTTATGTCTTGGCCATATTTTGGATAAAGATGGCAGAAAGATGAGCAAGCATCTCGGAAATGTTCTAGAGCCGATGCCTTTAATGAATCAACATGGAGCAGATGCTGTTCGCTGGTACATGTTGGCAGCAGGTTCCCCTTGGAGCGCTCGACGTGTAGGACATGATGCAATTTCAGATGTAGTTCGCAAATCACTTCTAACTTACTGGAACACCGTTTCCTTCTTCACCTTGTACGCGAAGGCGGCAAATTTTCAAGTAAGTCAGCTTCCTGCCAATCCAAATTTAATGGATCGCTGGATCATCTCAGAGTTAAATAAATTAATTGCAGGTGTAGATCAAGCTTTAGAGAATTTTGACTCCCAAGAGGCTGGGAATCTATTAGGTGCATTTATCGATGATCTATCAAATTGGTATGTACGTAGATCACGCCGAAAGTTCTGGGATGGCGATGCCGATGCCTTAAATACGCTCTATCACTGTTTGAAAAATCTAACATTATTGCTGGCACCAATGGTGCCATTTATTGCCGAGCATGTGTGGCAAGAGTTGGTAAAGGTTGCACAAAATGAACAAAGTGAATCAGTTCATTTAGCAAACTTCCCAATTTCTGATTCAAAATTAATTGATGAGGCATTGTCGGCATCGGTCGCACTCTCCCGCAGATTGGTGGAGTTAGGACGTGCGGCACGAGCTGAATCAAAGGTAAAGATTCGCCAACCATTAGCCCGGGCCTTAATTGCCGCTGCCGGCTGGGAGAAAATGCCCGCTGAAATTCAATCTGATATTGCAGATGAATTAAATATTTTAAAGATTGCCGATATCAGCGCTGCCGGGGCAGATCTAGTAGATATTTCCATTAAGGCAAACTTTAAAAGTTTAGGCGCAAAGTATGGAGCAGATGTTCAGGCTATCGCTGCCAAGATCTCCACCTTAAACGCTAGTGAATTGGTTAAGGGATTAAGAGTGGCTACATCTGCATCAATTGATTATGAGCTTTCTGGGGCTAGTAAATCAGCGATCATTGAATTATCTGATTTAGTTGTAACAGAAACTCCTAGAAGTGGCTGGTCGGTGGCATCCCACAACGGTGAATCTGTGGCATTGGATCTAGCGTTAACACCAGAGTTAATTAATGCAGGTTTGGTGCGTGAAGCGATCAGAGCAATTCAAGAGGAACGGAAGAAGATTGGTCTAGATATTAGCGACCGTATTACAGTCAATTGGAATGCCCCAGCCGAATTAGCAAATGCCATCAATAATGCAGTTGCCGTGATTTCCGCTGAAGTGTTGGCAACTGAGATGAAGCAGATTGCAGCTGAGAAAACTGCTGAAAATGAGATTGGACTTTGGCTGAAGTTAATTAAGAATTAAAGGACTGAAACTAATCGCATTAAGAGCTGAACCACAAAAAAGACAACAATAAAAGATAAATCAAGTGAGATACCGCCCAATTGAAGTGGAGGTACAAATTGACGAACAAATCTAAGTGGTCTATCAGTTACTGTATAAACCAACTCGGCAAAGGCAAGAATTACCCCGCGTGGTCGCCATTGCGGTGAAAAGATCCGAACATAATCAAAAATTAAACGAGCAATTAATGCAAATAAAAATAATTGGAGTAGCCAATAAATTGCGTCGAAGATTTGCCCCACTAAAATCAGCTTTGATTAAAGAAGCTTGCTTGCGCCGCACTGTTTTTGTCCTCAACTGAAACAGAAACATTTGGTGGCGTTAACAAGAAAACTTTTGGTGTCACACGTTCGATACTGCCATGGTGACCAAAAACTAAACCTGATGCAAAGTCCACCAAGCGCTTGCGCTCTGACTCTTCCATATCACTTAGGTTCATGATCACAGGCTTACCTTCACGGTAATGCTCGCCGATCAATCGTGCTTCGCTGTAAGTGCGAGGTGTTAAAGAAATAATGCGATCCATGCTTTGTGGTTCGATCACAGGTGATGAGATTGGCGTTGATGTTTTGCCAACTACTTCAAAGGTTGGTTTGCTACGAGCGGGACGAGCTGCAGGTGCTGCCACATTTCCGTGGTCTAGCTCCTCTTCATCCATTAAGCCGAGGTATCCGGCGACTCTTTTAAATGCACTAGCCATGGCTAAAGATTAGATTAAGGGTTATCGATTTCCGAGGATTGAACTGCCTAGGCGCAGATGTGTCGCTCCATGCAAAATCGCACTTTCATAATCCCCGCTCATACCAGCAGATAGGAATTTTGCATCAGGAAAGATCTCTACAAACTTTTGGTGGTAGGTCGCTAATCTGGCAAATGCTGAATCTGCGCCTTCTCCTAGAGGAGCGACCGCCATTAAACCCACTAAATCTATATTGGGAAGTTGAGAAATTTGGCTTGCCAGCTCCTGCACTTTAGAGGGGTCAACTCCTCCTCGACTTTCGGGAATTAGATCGAGTGATACCTGTATGAATATTGATTTTCGTTGATCTCCAGCAAACTCTGATATCAACTTTGCATACTTAATTTGATCCACAGAGTGGATATATGTTGCCCAACCAGTAATTGATTTTAATTTATTGCTTTGAATCTGTCCCTGGAAATGCCAATTAATATCTGCAGGTAACTGTCTTACTTTCTCACTCGCTTCCTGATCGCGATTTTCACCAAACTCTCGAACGCCAAGATCATATAAATTTTGAAGGTCGGTGATCGGAAATGTTTTTGTCACTACGATTAACTTGATATCTGCTGGATTTCTACCCGCCTTTGCAGCGGCAGTAGCGATTCGCTTATTTATCTCAAGCAAATTTGCCGCGATCTCAGCTTTTCGATCTATAGACAAATTACACCGACCTGCCTACCGCTTTCGCCACCACGTCGAAAAGAAAAGTAATCAGGATTTTCCAATGTGCAGATATTCAGATTTACCAGCGGAATATCTGAAATCTGGGAAGCTAATCCAGCAAATAGATTTAAGTTACGGCCATCTGATTTAGTCGCAGGATGTTGTTTAGTGATCTCATCAAACATGCCTTGGTCTACCTCATAACAATTACCACAAATATGCGGTCCAACTACCCCAGTAATCTTGGTTGCACCGAATTGCTTCAGCGCTGCGACCGCCGCAACAGCTACTCCATTCAATAAACCTTTACGTCCCACATGAACTGCTGCAACTGCAACCTCCGATTGCAACAGCAATGGCAAGCAATCTGCTACCTGTACTGCAAGTGCAATTGATTTTTGATTTGTTACTAAAGCATCGGCCTCTGGCAGATCTGCGGAGGGGCTAGAGATTGTTCCAACGGTATTTCCATGTACCTGTTTCATAAAGGAAAGATTTGAAACAGCCAGTAGATTTTGTAGAGATTTCTTTGCGGCATCCCCATTTTGCAAATCAAATGTGCCAAAAGCTTTGCCAGTGAAGAGCAGCCTTGCCATGAAGAATTACTTCATGAAATCTGGGATATCGATCTCATCCTCTGCTACTAAATCCTCAAATGAAATCCGCTTACGAGGTGTTTGGGTGCCCTCAACATTTAAATCCAACGCCACTGCGATTGGATCATTAGCTGCGATTGGATCAGCCTCGCCACTTATTTCGGCAGTCGTGATGCTTGGCTTAGCTACATACTTTGGCTGCCCGCCTTCAAATCCAGCAGCGATGACAGTTACGCGAACCTCATCACCTAATGCATCATCAATTACAGTTCCATAAATAATATTTGCATCTGGGTGTGCGGATTGAGCTACCAATTCAGCAGCCTCAGAGATTTCAAATAAACCTAAATCACTTCCACCTGCAATAGATAAAAGCACACCATGTGCGCCATCTATTGAAGCCTCAAGAAGTGGACTTGAAATTGCTAACTCTGCCGCTCTAATTGAGCGAGCCTCTCCTCTTGCTGAACCAATTCCCATCAATGCAGATCCGGCACCAGCCATAACACTTTTCACATCTGCAAAATCTAGATTGATTAAACCAGGTGTTGTAATTAAATCGGTAATGCCTTGAACGCCTGACAAGAGAACCTGATCTGCTGTCTTAAATGCTTCGAGTGCACTAATTGATCGATCTGAAATTGCTAGCAAGCGATCATTTGGAATTACAATTAAGGTATCAACTTCACCGCGAAGATTTTCAATTCCTTCTTCTGCTTGAGCGGTGCGTCGTTTTCCTTCAAAGCTAAATGGTTTTGTCACTACACCAACTGTTAACGCGCCAAGATCCTTTGCAACCTTTGCAACTATTGGTGCACCGCCTGTTCCCGTACCGCCACCTTCTCCTGCGGTTACAAAAACCATATCTGCACCACGTAGTACTTCTTCGATTTCATCAATGTGATCAAGTGCTGCTTGACGACCAATCTCAGGGGCTGCACCTGCACCTAAACCTCTTGTCAACTTTCTTCCGATATCTAATTTCACATCTGCATCTGACATTAACAATGCTTGTGCATCTGTATTGATTGCAATAAATTCAACACCTTTTAAACCGACATCAATCATTCGATTTACTGCATTAACTCCACCGCCGCCGATACCAACAACTTTGATAACAGCTAGGTAGTTCTGTGGTGTTGCCACTTTTTGCCTCATCCCTAACTTTAAACCTCTACTCGAGAGTTAAAGTTATAACATTTACGATTACGCAAAAGTAGGCATTAGTGCATTAGCAATCAATCACCGACACGAAATAAAGAGATAATTAATTTATGGATTTTTAATTAATAAAAGTAAATCAAATCCAATAAAAGTATTGAATTTAACTAACTACCGGAGAATCAGGGATTGATAAATCAAAGCTCTGGGCGGCCTTGTTTTCTGGAAGTTCCAGCAATGCGATCAATACCCGAGACTTCTGATCGATTAGATCTGCTGCACCCCAATTAATCTTTACATCTCGGCTATTGATTTGGGTTCTCATATTCAAATACCCTGATTTCCCTACTGAAATCCCTTTTAGATCACTCAATAAAAACTCTAATTCCACGGGCAAGGATTTAAGCAATTTAGCTACTCCAAGTAAATCCTCTAATGATCTTCCTTCGGAATCGACTAATGCCAATTTCTCTTGGTTAGATAGCTGTAATTTAGATACTGGCTTAAACAACTCTCCGGTTTCGTCGAAGAACAGGGTTGAACCATTCTCGGTAAGCGCCTTTGCAACTCCTATTTTCTCAATAACATTTAGCTCTACCTTGCCAGAAAACCAATTCCGAGAAACTGAGTATGAATCTAACCAATCCAAGTTAGACAGGGTTGATTTTATTCCTCGCACATCTACTCTAGCCAATCTCATTCCAGCAACAAGAGATAGATCCCTACCTACCAACGCGTTATTGATTTCTGAAACAGATTGGGTACCACTTATTTTTACCTCTTTAACCGTTAGAAATGAGGACCAACCCAAAACATAAGCCGCAGATGAAATTAAAGTAATGGAAAAAATAATATAAATTAACCGCTTTGAGCCTTTAATCTTCAATCCTTATGCTCCAGAATTTAAACTCTTAGCAGCCAGCGCATCTAAGATGGGTGCGGATAGTGATGAAACATCACCTGCGCCTAAAATAATAATTAAATCACCAGATTTTGCCGCTGATGAAACATCTGTAACTACCTGCAACATCGAAGGCTCAAACTTCACTTTATCTACCGGCATAAGTTTTGAAATCAAAAGGGATGACACTCCCTCCATAGGTTTTTCGCTGGCAGCGTAAATCTCCAGTAAATACACATAATCACTGAGCTCTAAACTTTTCGCAAACTCCTTTGCAAAGGCGCTAGTTCTCGAGTATCTATGCGGCTGAAAGATTGTTATTACCCGGCCACTTCCAGCAAGATTCTTAGCAGCGGTTAAGGTGACTTTAATTTCTGTTGGGTGATGACCGTAATCATCAATCACCTTTACGCCATTTACCTCACCTTTTAACTCAAAGCGACGTTTAGTTCCTGTGAAGGTGGATAAACCTTGAAGCAACTTGCTCTCTTCCACCGCAAGTGCACGCCCTGCCGCAAATGCGGCTAAAGCATTTAATAGATTATGTAGACCTGGTACAACTAGTGATAGCTCCCCGGCCTTTCGACCATTGACGGTGATCTGCGCCGTCGAAGAGGAGGGATTTAAATTAATTCTTGATATTTGATAATCATTTTCTGGGGCTTGACCATAGGTAATAATCTTCAAATCTTGACCGGAAATCATCTCAATTAATTTTCTTACACCCAGATCATCACCACAGGCAACTAGAAATCCTCCTGGTTTTATTGATCTGACAAAATCTGCAAAGGTGGCAAACAATTGATTCTCGCTTGTGAAGTGATCAACATGATCTAGCTCAAGATTTGTAATGATCGCACCCTGCGGTTTATAGGCCAAAAATGAACCATCTGATTCATCTGCTTCAACCACAAACACATCACCATTGCCACTATGAGCATTGGTTCCTGCTGAATTGATTGTTCCACCGATAGCAAATGATGGGTCAACTCCCGCTGCTTGCAAGGCAACGGTTAGCATTGCTGTAGTAGTTGTTTTTCCATGAGTTCCGGCAATTGCTACAGATTTAGATTCAGATAACAACCAAGATAATGCAGTGGCGCGAGCTGCGACTGGAATCCCTGCAGCAACTGCAGCTGCATACTCTGGATTACTTTCAGGAATTGCCGCGGAGACAATAACTAAATCAGCATTACCTATATTTTTTGCATCATGGCCTATGTAAATATCAGCACCAAGTGCCTTAAGCGCAGTGGTCATTTGGGACTGGTTCTTATCTGAACCGGAAACTTCAATAGATTTTGCCAGCATAATACGGGCGATACCGCTCATGCCAGCGCCACCAATTCCAATAAAATGGATATGTAACTTACTTAACTGATTTAAATTTAAATTATTGATATCAATCATTTGCTTTGTTTTTCAATCAAAGAAATTATTGCCGAACTAATTATTTCACTAGCGGATGTATCTGGCATGGGCTTTGGAACAAAACTTTTTGCCGAACGTAGGAGCTCACTCCAGTTAGAGATCAACCAATCTGCGTTGAACTTATTATCTTCAATCACCAAGGCTGCGCCCATTTGTTTCAGATCCCTGGCATTTGCTGATTGTTCGCCATTTCCAACAGGCAGCGGAATCAACAAAGCGAACTTTCCAACAGCGGCTAACTCTGCGCAGGTGAGAGCACCGCTTCTTGCAATCACCAGGTCACAAGCGGTGTAAGCCGCTGCCATGTTTTCAATATATGGAACTGGCAGGTAATTTTCAGTTGAGGTAGGCAGCGCATTATTTCGTCCAACTGAGTGAACAACTTGAATATTGTTTTCAGTGAAAAATGAGAGTGATTGCATAATTGCCTCATTGATATGCCTAGAGCCTTGAGATCCACCAAAGACCAATAAAATCGGCTTACTCTCTGACAACTCCCACTTCTTAATTTGATTACTTCTAATCTCACCCTTTTGCTCTGCTGACAATTTGTGATTCTCTAGGATCTCAGAACGCAGTGGCATGCCGATTAATTTTGCGCTTCGCCACTTTCCAATTTTTTGCTTGGCCGAAGCAAAAGCTACAAATACTTCAGTTGCAAACTTAACTCCTAATTTATTTGCCCACCCAGGAATTGCATTTGCTTCATGGACCATAATGGGTTTGCGCAATATAGCTGCTGCCAAATAGATCGGTGGGCAGGCGTAGCCACCGAAGCCAATTATCAAATCAGCATCTTTGCAGATCTTGATACCTTGCCAAATCGATGCTGCAAACTTTATGGGCCAGATAAATAAATTTATTGATAATTTTCTAGGCAATAGAATTTTTGGGATAAACACCAAAGAGAAACCAGCGGCTGGAACTAATTGATTCTCTAAACCATTTTTTGTGCCAGCAAACAATATTTCAAAGTTTGGTTTAGCTTTTCGAAGCTGGGTTGCGACAGCAAGTGCTGGCTCTACATGTCCTGCGGTGCCACCACCTGCGAAAATAATCTTTGGGTTCATCTCCCTAATTTTCGCATGCGAGCAGCCTTAATTCCCTCAGCGATCTCTGGAGTTCTGCGTGCCACGCCTAAAACAAAGCCAATTGCTAAGAAATTAGCAATCAGTGAAGAGCCGCCATAAGAAATAAAGGGAAGGGTTACTCCAATTACTGGAAGTAATGAGGTAACTGATGCGATGTTTACTGTTACTTGAACTAGGAACCAACATCCAATTCCAGCAACTGCATACCTTGAAAATGAATCTTTGGTTTTAAGAGCAACTCGGAAAATTGAATAAATTAGTGCTGCGAATAAAATAAGAACGACAAGTGTGCCAAGTAAACCAAGCTCTTCACCAATTACTGCGAAGATAAAATCGGTGTGCGCCTCGGCTAAATTAGCCCACTTTTGTTTGCTTGCCCCAAGACCTGCGCCAAACAATCCCCCACTGGCCAATCCCATAATGCTGTGTGCCGGTTGCCATCCCGCAAACTTGTAATACTGCTCATCAAATGGATCTAAGAAGGCCGCTAACCGATTCATCCGATTTGGTGTTGTAACTACTAAAACGGCCACAGTTAAAGCAACCACTAAAAATCCATATCCAAATAACTTTAACTTTGCGCCTGCGATGAAGATAATTCCGCCTAGAATCGCAAAAATGAGTAATCCAGTTCCTAGATCTCTTTGACGAAGCACTAATAATTCAACAGCTACCGCTCCGGGCAAAATAACCATTAATGGATTTTCAATCAAACCATCAGCATGCTTTAGCTCAGTTTTTCTGAGGTGGAGTGCGCACCAGAGAATTAATCCAAATTTGGCAAATTCAGATGGTTGCAAGGTAAAGCCAGCAAATTCGATCCAGTTTCTATTTCCATTGATATTTTTACCTAAGTTAGGAATGAATGGGAGTGCAAGAAAAAAAATTGAAAGCAAAAGTGAATATCTAGCTACCACTAGCCAGATTGCGCCGCGAACCTTGTAAGACCAATATGCGCAACCAGTTGCAAGAATCAAAAAGAAGAATTGCTTTACAAAGATAGAGTAGGTTGAACCATTATCTTGTAATGATTTAACAGATGATGCCGATAAGACCATGGTTAAGCCAAGTCCAGCTAGGGCAATTACTGACCAGATAATTAAATAAAATGGTAACTCTGGGCGCTTGAAAACACGGGCGTAATCCTTAACTGCAGAGTTGCTGCTCATGGCAATGCCTTAACTGCCTTAGCAAATAGAGTTCCCCGCTCAACATATGAAGAGAATTGATCCATCGATGCACATGCTGGTGCGAGAAGTACGGTATCCCCTGCAACTGCGATATCTGCTGCCGCTGCTACGACATCTGACATTAATTGCTTGTTATCACTCCTTAGATCAATCAATTTAATAACAGCCTTGGGTGCAAATTCTTGTAAAGCTTTGGCGATTAAATCGCGATCTTGGCCAATTAAAATAGCAGCTTTAATTCTTGCACTGCACTGTTTAACCAAATTATCCATACTTGCACCCTTAGCTAAACCTCCAGCAATCCAAATTACATTTAGATTTCCCATGATTGAAGCGGCAGCTGCATGTGGATTAGTTGCCTTAGAGTCATCTATCCAATTAATCTCTCGATGAGAGCGAATTAACTCCATTCGATGGTGATCGGTTGTAAATGATTGCAAGCCACTCTTGATATCTTTATATGAGATTCCAATAGATAAAGATAAAGCGGCCGCCGCCATCGCATTTAAAACATTATGCGGAACAGTTGGCGTGATATCTACCAATTCAGATATTTCATTGGCCTCTTGCGGATTAGGTGAAAAGGCTCGATCAATTAACAGCTCCTCAACTAATCCAATTTCACCTGGTCCTGGCGTATCCAAAGAAAACCAAATCACATCATTGCGCTGTGCGCATCGATTTTTTAACTCGGGATCTGATTTATTTAAAATACTACGCTTAGATTGACTCAATAACTTCAACTTTGCCTTTGAATAAGAGTCAAAAGATCCGTGCCAATCAATATGATCTGGTGAAATATTTAATATAGCAACTGACTCGTACGTTGGTAGATGGCTCCATTCAATTTGAAATGAAGACAGCTCTAAGGCTAGGTATTCATAAGCTGGAGAGTTACAAACCGCCGAAATTACCGGCTCGCCAACATTGCCACAGGCCACACCATTGATTCCAGCCTTGTCAAAGATGCTTTGAATCATCTGAATTGTTGTTGTTTTTCCATTTGTTCCGGTGAGCGCCACCCATTTTTGGTCTGGGGCTAACTCATTTTTTACCTGCCAAGCAAAATCAATTTCACTTATTACTTGTACTCCCTGTTTTTTTAAATCAGTAAAAATCTGATGTTCGGGGCGCCAGCCAGGTGAGGTAATCGCTAAATAGATTTCAGTAGGTAGGGTTTGGATGGTCTGATCAGTATTTTTTTCATCAAAAAATAATGCTGTTGCACCAAATTTTTCCAATGCAACCTTTAATGCCTGACCGGTAACACCAGCACCAATAACCAAGCACCTCTTGCCCGCAAGTTGGGCAATAAATGACATGTTATGAAACCACCCATTGCGCATAGAACAGACCTAGTCCGGCGGCAACGCCCAGGCTGGCGATAATCCAAAATCTGATAACGATAGTGACCTCTCCCCAACCAATTAACTCAAAGTGGTGTTGCAAAGGTGCCATTTTAAAAATTCGCTTACC